>PDWJ01001275.1_pt1 | contig 31749 bp, 22 predicted proteins | sample 1430881 | NCBI WGS metagenome assembly PDWJ01 (sample SAMN01162460, study PRJNA174530) | Oral metagenome, whole genome shotgun sequencing project. | biome: Marine environment; feature: Marine mammal; material: Swab sample of the gingival sulcus; isolation source: swab sample of gingival sulcus...
AATCAAAGGGTTATAAAATTGGGAATATCGATTGCACCGTAATGTTGGAAAAACCAAAAGTAAATCCACATATTGAAAAAATGCAGTTAATTATTGCAGATTTATTAGAAACAGAGGTTGATGCCATTTCAATTAAAGCCACAAGAGGTGAAAAATTAGGATATATTGGTGAAAGCAAAGGTATTCAGGCCTATTGTAATGCGCTAATTTATAAATAAATCCCGCCTTGACAAGCAAGACGGGAATATGATCTGTTTAAGCTTTCTTTTTTCTAAGTTTTTTTCGAACGAACCAAAATATAGCGCCTCCAATTAATAACAGTGGCCAGAAGTAAAGCAATCCAACCAAAAACATTAAAATTGCATTCCATCCAGAGCTCAGTGCATTTCCGGCTTTTTCCCAAAAGCTCCACCCTGTGTCTTGGTATTCTTTAAACTTAATTTCTTCTTGAACAAAATAAGGATCTTGGTATAGCTCTACTTGAATTGAGCTTAGATTCACTTTGTTGCTCAGGTATTTTAATCTACCTTCAACCGCTTCAATCTCTTCTCGAATCACTCTAATTTTTTCCTCTGCAATTAAAATTTCCTCAACTGTTCTAGCTTTTGATCTTAAAATCTCAATGTAACGTTGCTCCACCTCTTTTTTTGTTTTCAGTCTTGTGGTTAAATCAAAATACTCTTCTGTTACGTCTTGTGCATTTACTTTTATGTAATCTTCAGAAATCGCCACTCCTTTTAAATCTGAAAGTAAAGATTGAAAATTCTCGGATGGCACTCTAATGTATATAACATTTGAAACCTCAACCTTATATTCTTCTAATTGAGACTTTTCAGTTTTTTCCAGGGTTTGGTAATAATCTTTATCCGCTACTAAATCCTCACTAGAGATATAGCCGCCTTTCATATCTACCAAGTTTGCAATTTTGGTTGAAGATTTTTTTACATTCTCAACCTTAATTTTTAAATCAGCCGTTCTAATAATTTTTGAGTTATATGGATTATCTTGTTTGAGATCATCAGTTGAAATTTTACTTTCTCCGTTATTTCCTGCAATATCTTTTCTAATAGATTGTTTTGCCGTTAGCGCGACATCTGCTTCATTGGATACATATCCACTTTCTTCCTCTGGATAACTAGTTTTTTCATAACTCATTCCCGACTCGGATGATGCATAATTATCGCCATTTGCTTGTTGACTACAACTGATTACAAATCCTATTAGGATTAACCCATACATGCTATACTTTTTCATAATAAAAATTTTAAGTTCCCTTTTTACTACAGCTCAATTTAAAAGTTGTTCAGAAAAAAATCAGTTTTAACATTTGTTAAGAAACAAAAAAGCCTTCAAGATTTTGAAGGCTTTTATTATACATTAATAATCATCTAATGATTTAAACAAATATTTTTCTAAATACACCTTAGTTTTTTCTTTGTTCTCTTCAATTGACAAAAAGTCTTTGGTTTGCGGGTAAATATCGTAATGGTATAGCGACACCAAAACATAACAATCTAAATACCCTTCTTCTTCCATCTCAACAGCAAACTCTAAATACTCCGGTACCTCATTCATTTCATTTAAAGCTCTTTTCCAAGAGTACACTTCTAAATAACGGTCATTGGTTACACCATTCTCCTCAATAATTCCCTCATCACTACAGTATTTACTAATTTTATCTTTTGCATCTCGGTAAGGAGCAAAAACACCATTCAACTCATCTTGATCCAAGCTTAAGTCATTCGGATAAAAATAACGAATCAATCGGTGTTCATCCATAGTTTTATTTTCTTTGGCTAATACTTGATATAACTTCCATTTAATATCAAACCCAGGGTAGACACACATGGCATCAATACATTCTTTCTTTGCTCTAAAATATAACTCCTCATCAATTAACAAATTAATAATATAACTATATGGCTCTACAAATGACGGCTGAATTGGTTTAGCCAAGTTATAATATTTTAAGGCACTATCAATTTCTTCTTCATTCCAAAATGAAGTCCCAAGTTGAATATAGGCATCATAAAAACTACTATCTGCTCCAATGGTTTTTTTATAATTTAAAATCGCCAGTTCATAATCCTCTTTATCAAAAAAATCTTCTGCTTCTTCATAATATTCTAATGATTTCTCATTGTATAAAGAATCCTTATCTAACACTTCTAAAACTACTTTTCTCAAATAGAAATCACCATCTTTAACTTCATTCAAAATAGTAGCTTTTCGACATAAATTTACCAGCCTGTGATATGGAATATTTCTTAAATAATCCATTAATTCATTGTCAATTTCTTCTCCATCTTCACCAGAAATGGCTTCCATTGAAGCGTATTCTTCTTTTTCGTCTAAGTACCTTAAATACTCCATTTGGATTCTGGTGTTCCATGCCTTAAGTGATTTAGGATTTGCTTTATCCATGTACTTATCTAATTTATTAATTCCTTTCGTATAATCCTTTTCAAAAACCTTTACTGCTTTTTGAATTTGCTTTACACTCTGACTGTAACTGAGGGTTGATAATAATACCCCCAATATTGTTAAAATTTTTCTCATAGTTAATTTTTGTTTGCTTTCCATTTAGTGTTTAATAATTCTATAAATTTTTCGGCTGTACCATTAAAGTACCTTTTTGTTCGGTATCCACCTACCCATATAACGCCACTTATGGCATTGGTTAAAAAAACTTCATCTGCCACCAATAAATTTTGTGGTGTAATATTACATTCATAAACCTTGATATTATTTTCAAGTGCTAAATTAATAATTTGCATTCGCATGGTACCACCCAAACACCCTAAATCAAGACTAGGCGTGTAAAGGACACCATTACTTACAATAAAAAGATTAGAACTACTCCCCTCAATAATACCCATTTTATCGTTCTGAATCAACAAATCGTCCAACTTTTTTTCTTTAGCCAAAATTTTTGACATGATATAAATTAATCCATTCTTGGTTTTAAAGTTGGATAAAAATGTAATTGGCTTTTTAATCTCTTCATATAAATCGACCAAATATCCTGCCTCATTTAAAATATATTCATTGTGCGGAAGTGGTGTCGCTTCAATAAAAAAATCTACATCATTGGTTTTTGGTAAATAAGTGCCGCCAGGCTTACGGTCAACAGACAGCCTAACCTTACCACCCGCTTTAATTTGATTTTGCTCAATTAACTCATTTATTTGCGCTAATAAAAAAGCCTCTGTAAAATTGCTACCAACATTCATTTTTAAAACTTCCATTCCACTCAACAATCGGCTAAAGTGATTCGAAAAATTTGTGACTTGTCCGTTGATGACTCTTATAGATTCAAATAATCCATCTCCGTACAAATGAGAGCGGTTACCTCCTTTAATGGCATAGTTACTGGCCAAAATCAAAACGCCATTATTATTTACAAATAAATTATCCATTAAAAATCAAATTAAAAAACCGGGTTAAATAACTCGGGTTGATTAAAGATACAAATAAAAATCCAAAAATTGCGCCTCCAATATGAGCATCATGCGCAATATTGGTACGTCCTCTCTTGGCTAAGAAATACTCAACCGCAATTAATAATGGCCCGAATATGTAGGCGGGTAAATAAATAGGTATAAACATCAACCCCATTTTTGCTGTTGGGTTTAACAAAATAGCACCAAAAACCACTGCCGATACAGCTCCAGACGCACCTAATGAATTATATTGAGGGTTGTTTTTATGCTTGAACAGACTAAACAAAGATGAAGCAACAATTCCTCCTACATAAAGTAACCCAAAATAAATATACCCTAAATTCCCAAAATCAAAAACCAAGGCGGGCTCCAGACTTTTAAATCCAAAATAAAAACTTTGTGATTGTGGGGTAACTTGCACGCCAAACATATAAAGCACATACATGTTAAACCCTAAATGCATAAAATCTGCGTGAATAAAAGCATGCGAAAAAATTCTATACCAATTGTTGTTTCTAAAAACATCAAATGGGTTAAAAATTAATTTATGCATCAACCCTTGATCTTCAAAAGCTTTAATTGAAACTAGAACTGTAATAATCAGAATGATATAAGTAATATACATTTATTTTATGCTAATTAATTTTTTTTCATATCTTGCAATGCGAATGAAATACCTCTATAACATACTCATTTTTTTAACTTTAGTTACATTAAGCAGCTGCGGATCTGATTCAATATTTTTTTCGGATGAAAGTTTAACGCTAAATGAAAAATTAGAACAAGAGTTTAACCAAAATCCAGAGTTAATATTTAACCAAGATACACTTGCCTCACGAGAAATTATTTCGTCATTCTACAAATCCAATGATTATCTGCCATTGTGGGTAAATGATTCATCTTTAAACCAAAAAGGTGAGGAGATGTTGTGGCTGGTAGACCATGCCCATCAATACGGTTTATTTCCTGAGTTTTATTCTCAAGAAACTATACATCAACTTAAGGACACGGCTTTGGTTCAAGCAGAATTATTATTGTCCAACTCTTTTCTACTGTATATAACCCATTTAAAAGTTGGGTTTGTGGATACTGTTTCAATGCAATACAGTTGGAAAAAAGATTCGGTTGGGTATAACTGGGACGAAAAACTTGGTGAAGTAAAAAACACCAAAGATTTAAAATCTTATGTCCTTTCACATCAACCTAAAAATTACGAATATGTCCAACTTCAAAAAGGATTAGAAGAATTTTTTGAAAAATATAACCTGGACACCATTCATATTGACATCCCTGCATTTAAAGAAGATTCAGTAAAGTGTTATGCCGCCGCCAAAAAAGCGTTAATTGCTCATCAATTTATAAAAGACACTCTGATTTCTGATTCTTTATTTATTGAAGAGATAAAGAACTTTCAAAGGTTAAATGCCTTAAAAGATGATGGTATTGTTGGTAGATGGACCGGAAGAATGTTAGTCTTAAGTCACACGGATAGATTTTACAAAGCGGTAATTAGTTTGGAGAAATGGCGCTGGAAAAAACCTGAAGAATTTCCTGAAAAATATATAAGAGTAAACGTACCCGCATTCACTCTAAAACTATGGCATAACAACAATATTATTGCACAACACCGTGTGGTCGTTGGAAAATTTGATACGCAGACCCCTGAGTTCCATGCCAAACTAAGGCGTATGGTTACCAATCCATTTTGGCATTTGCCTTACTCTATTGCATCAACAGAGTTTTTAGCACATGCCAAAAAAGACACCAGTTATTTTAGAGACAAAGGTTACAAAGTTTTTAGAGACGGGAAAGAAGTTGATCCGCTAACGGTAAATTGGGGAGAAATAAAAGAAACTAATTTTAGGTATCGGGTGAGACAGGACGGCGGATATGGCAATTCATTGGGACGTTTAAAATTTTTATTCCCTAATCCCCACTCAGTTTTTATCCATGATACGCCTTCAAAAAGTTTGTTCATGAATGATGTTAGAGCTTATTCGCACGGCTGTGTCAGATTACATCAACCCTTTGAGCTAGGGAAAGCGATTTTGGCTCTAGATGAAAATAAAATGCCAGTAGACTCACTAATTCCAATTATTAACAGAGGTGAACAAAGGGTTATTGAATTGAATGAGCCATTTGAGGTATTTATTGAATATTATACAGCTTCAGCCGATAGTTCTGGCCATATTTTATTCCACCCTGACATTTATTTCAGAGACAAAAAATTTATGACAATTCTTGAGAATATTAAGCGATAAAAAAAGGGGTTTTAGAACCCCCTTTTGAAAATTAACTGTTAATAATTAGAATACCCTATTTCTTTTTTACAAAGGCTAGTTTAATCACCTCAGGATATTCTTTTCCAAATTTGGAATAACACCATTGTTTTAATGATTCTTTTTCATCATTAGATGTTATCCATTTGATAGCTTTGTTAAGTTCTTTTTGAAATAATAATTTGTCAAAGCTTACTTTTGAAAGGATTTCTTTATACAATTCTAACATGATGTATTATTTTTTGTGAGACAAATATAACTAATATTTTTAGATTAAACCCTGTTTTTATATGTTAAAATTTATTAACAGCCCGATTAAAATGATAAACGGTAAATTGTAAATCCGAAAAAAATCAGCTTTAACCATTTGATAATAAGAAGTCGAATAATATTGTTTATTTTTGTAAGGAATACTTATAGCATTATGAAAAAACTATTAATAGCCCTTTTTGTTGGGGTAACTGTTTTGGGGTTTAGCCAAGACCAAATTAAAATCATGTATTATAATTTATTGAATTACCCTGACGTAAGTCCTCAAAGATCTGACACCCTAAAGACTATACTGCATTATGACTTGCCAGATGTATTGGTTGTAAACGAATTAGAAACTAACACAGGCGCTAACTTAATATTAAACAATAGCCTCAACCAAAACGGGGTTAGTTATTATCAAAAAGCGGCTTTCTTTGATGGACCTGATACCGACAATGGTCTATTTTACAACACGAATAAATTAACGCTTCACAGTCAACAACAAATAACAACCGTGCTAAGAGATATTAGCGAATATGTTATGTATTATAATGACCCGAATCTTGGCTCTGAAACTGATACCATCTTTTTTTATTTTTATTCGGTACATTTAAAAGCTGGTACAACTGAACAAGCCCAACGTAATGTAGAAATCACCAGTTTAAAAAATTACCTAAACACGAATAACATAGCTGAAAATATTTTTATTGGTGGAGATTTTAACTTTTATGATAATACTGAGTCAGGTTACCTAACCATCTTGAATTCATTTAATGCTGATATGCAGGACCCGATTAACGCAGATGGTAGTTGGCACAATAACGGTTCTTATGCATACACTCACACCCAAAGTACCAGAACAACAGACTTGGGTGATGGTTCCACAGGCGGAATGGATGACCGATTTGATTTTATATTTGCATCTGCTGATGTTTTTTCTGGTGAAAAAGGCGTAACGTATGCGTTTAACTCGTACCAAGCCATGGGACAAGATGGTATTAGATTTAATTCATCCATTAACAATCCAAGTAACTTGCTAGTTCCTCAAAATATTGCCACGGCATTAATGTATATGTCAGATCACTTACCCGTGAAAATGACGGTTGATGTCAACTATACTAGTAATAATGTATCGGAGAATAATTTGAATTTACTTAAAGTCTACTACAATGAAATAAATCAGTTCATGTATTTAAATAAAAGTTTATCTCATTTCAATTTCACTTTATATAACATAGCGGGGCAACAAGTTTTTTCTACTCAACTTCAACAAACCAACCAAATAAAATTAGACCAATTCATTCCAAAGGGTATTTATTTGTGGCAAGTTGAAACAAATGGTTCTATACAAACTGGTAAAATAAGCTTATAATATGCAAAAACTCCTAATCATTTTTCTTTTTTTGGGTGTACAGTTTTCGAGCAGCGCCCAGTATTTTAATGAAAAAAATGTCCAAAAGATTTTAAAGGCTGATAAAATAAAAATGGATGAAGGGAATGGTGATGGGGTGTTTTTAGCCAGAAGTAAGAAAACAAAAAAATGGGGAATGTTTCAATATATTTCTGAAAAAGAAATTGTTGAGTTGATTCCTATGGCTTATGACAAAATAAACTATTTCCCTTTTAATGGGGCTTTTACAGCCGTATATTTAAATGGCAAAGTCGGCTTCTATACCAGTTATTGGTCTTATGGTGATAAAGCTAAACAAACAGTAAAATGTTTGTATGAAGACTACCAAAGGTTTAATGTTGACAACCAGACCTATTTAGCCGTAAAAAAGAATGGCAAATGGGGTTGGGTGGATTGGTTTACAGGTGAAGAAAAATCTGAATTTATTTATGACCAAAAAGAGGATTTACCCCGGCCTAAGTTTGACCAAAAAAGCTGGTAAGTTTATTTAAACTTCTCAGTTATCAATGCTGGCCAGGTGATTTTCATTTTTTTCAATTCCGCCAACACAACTTTGGCAATATAATTTACTTTTTCCCAATTTCGGTCTGATGGGACAATGTGCCACTCCGGTGAATTACATTTTTCAAAAATACGCTCATATACCGATTCAAAATCATCCCAATGCTTTCTTGTGTCCCAATCACCATCATTATGCTTCCAGTGCTTTTCTTTTAACTCTACACGCTCCATTAGACGTTCATATTGTTCTTCTTTTGAGACATGAAGGAAGAACTTTAAAATCTTTGTACCATTCGATTCAATCAATTTTTCAAAATTGTTAATATGATCATACCTTTCTTTTATCGTATTCTCTGATAAATAACCATATACACTCGGCACTAAAATGTCTTCATAATGCGAACGGTTAAAAATTTGAATCATACCTTTTGCAGGTAAGTGTTTGTGAACACGCCATAAAAAATCATGGGCATATTCTTCTTCAGTCGGCTTTTTAAAAGATTTAACATTAATTCCATTTGGGTTAACCCCTGTAAAAGTTCTTCTTACGGCACCATCTTTTCCAGATGCATCCATACCTTGTAGGACAATTAATAAAGAATGTTTTCCCTCTCCCAACATTTGCCTTTGCAATAAACCAATCTCTTCAATCAACTTTTGATTTTCAAGTTTTGTTTCTTCTTTTAAGACTTTGTCTATTTGCTTAGTTTGGTGATCCGATAATTTTATTTTCATAATTTACTTAAGTTGGTCTAGTACTTTTTTTAAATCCTCAGGCGTATCAATATTTGGCGTTTCAATAAAAGTTTCAATTGTTTTTATTTTAAATCCATGATATAACCACCTGAGTTGCTCTAAAGATTCGGTTTTCTCTAATTTGGTTTTATCTACTTTAAGAATTTGTTGCAATACGTCTGTACGCCAAGCATAAATTCCAATGTGCTTCCAAAATTGAGTTGTATTCATCCATTCTGTTTCTGGTTTATTCGCCACAAAAGGAATAGGACTTCTACTGAAGTAGATTGCATTTTCTTGGTGGTCTAACACCACTTTAATACGGTTTGGATTTTTAACTTCATCTAAACTCGTAAAACTTTTAATTAAAGTAGCAATTTCAACATGTGTTTCCTTAAAAACTGATAGTAGTTTGTCGAGTTGTTGGGGTTGAATTAAGGGCTCATCTCCCTGAATATTCACCACCACATCATACCCGTCATTCGTCTCCAATACTTCTCCACATCTTTCGGTTCCAGAGGTGTGATTTGTAGAAGTCATTTGAACCTGCCCACCAAAAGATTGTACATGCTTAAAGATTCTCTCGTCATCTGTGGCCACCACTAAGTCACTTATTAATTTCGACTGACTAGCTTGTTCATAAACCCTTTGAATCATTGATTTACCTTTTATATCGATTAGTGGTTTTCCGGGAAAACGTGACGACTCATATCGAGCGGGAATAATACCTAAGACTTTCATAAAAACAAATGTAAATAAAATTACGACATAAAAAAAGAGGGCTGATAAATCAGCCCTCTCAATTATTTATTTAAATCTAAAAATTATTGTTTTACAACTTTAATCTCTTGATTTGAATTTTCAGTTGTAACTCTTACAAAGTAAACACCGTTTTCGAAAGCTGACATATCTAATTGGAAGTTTCCAACTAAGTTAGAAACAGCATTAGTATAAACAACTTTTCCTTGCATATCTACCAATGTAATAGTTGCATTACCATCAATATTTAAGTTACCGATAGTTAACGTTGTACTAACTGGGTTAGGGTAAACTTCTAAAGCAGATGCTTCAGTTTCATCCAATCCTAAACAGTCATTTAAAGTTACACTTACTGTTGCAGTATCAGCACAAGTACCATTAGCAACAATGTAATCGAATGCGTAAACTGTGTTTCCAGCTACACCATTAGCTTCAAATGTGTTTCCGTTAATAGCTGCATTTGCTGTAGCATCAACAGATGACCAAGTACCTCCAGTTGTAATTGTTCCTGTTAATCCATCCAATAAGAATACATCTCCAGTATTACAATCTGTTAAAGTACCGTCTCCACCTGCCATTGGTGATTCTAATGCTACAACAGTTACTGAAACTGTATCGTTATCACATCCTGAAACAACATAGTCGAAAGTGTAAGGTGTACCTGGTGTTAATCCAGTTAACTCTAAAGAACCATTTGATGCAGCGAAAGCTTGTGCACCTACAGTTGTAGCATCTGGGTAGTACCATGTACCGTTTCCATCAGTATAACCTGTAATCGCGTCAAACATTTCAACTGAAGCCGTACCTGATAAACATAAATCGTTACCAGTTGGTGTTCCAGCACTAATTACACATGGCACTTTTTCTCTAACAAAGAAATCATCAATTAATAAATCATTATTAAATGCACTACCAGTACCGGTTGTAGACTCAATTTGAATAATTCTAAAAGTTGCTGTTGAAGGCACAGAAGCAGGCACATCAAAAGCTACTTCAACCCAGTTAGCATTGTTTCCACTGTAAGTTCCTAATGTCGCCCATAATCCAGTTGAAACTTCAACTTGCACCATGATTTCATTTTGTGCTCCGTCACTAGTATTATTACTTAAAAACCAGAAACCAACTTCAGCTTGTGTTAAAGCAGACATATCAATCATAGGTGTATGCAACTCATTTGGATCAATTCCTCCTGAACCATCAACCCAAGCATAATTTCCTGTACCTGAAGTATGATCTACTGCACCTGAAACTCCGTAGTCTGGACCAAAAGCTCCTGAAGCATTTACATCCCACTCAGTACCAACAGTTGACCAACAATTTGGAATTGCTAAAGCTGCATCAAAATCTTGCATATAAGGTGCAACTTCTACACCACATAAAGTAGAGAATGAATATGGACCAGACCAAACTGATTCATCTCCAGCTCCACAAGAAGCTTGTACGTAAAATTCGTAAGTTGTTCCTGTACTTAGACCAGTAGCATAATAAGGATTATCAGTAGTTGCAGAAACTGAACCTAACTCAGCTCCAGTACCAGGCATAAACCCTGTTGCACCCCACTCAACATTCCAATCAGTCTCAGAACCACCAGCTTGCCATAATAAGTTAGCAGCAGTAGTTGTGATGTTAATTGCATTTAAGTTAGTTGGTTGTGGACAAGAAATTGCAGTATTAAAAGAATACGGTCCAACCACCATTGATGAATCACCAGCACCACAAATTGCAGTTACATAGAAATCATAAGGAGAATCAGCCATTAATCCAGTAATATTAGTTGTTGGTGTTCCAGTAACATTTACAACTGTTCCAGAACCTGGTGTAAATCCAACAGTTCCATACTCTACATTCCATTCAGTTTCTAAACCTCCAGCTGTCCAGTTTAAATCAGTTGAAGTTGGAGTTAAATTAGAAATTCCTAATCCAGAAACAACTGGACAAGATGAAGTTGTTGTGAAGCATGATGGTCCAACCCACATTGAAGTATCGCCAGCACCACAAATCGCTCTAACGTAGAAACAGTAATCAGAATCAGCAGTTAAACCTGTAACAGTCGCAGGATTAGTTGTAACTACCATTGAAGTTCCAGAACCTTGCGTAAATCCATTCATTCCGTACTCAATTTCCCATTCAGTTTCAACTCCATTTGAAGTCCAACCTAAGTCAGCATCATTTGGTAAAATATTTGAAACCGATAATCCTGAAGGTACATTACAAGTTGAAGCTGTAGTGAACGTAATTGGTCCAACTAAAGTTGAATTTCCATTTGCTCCACCACAAACCGCTTCAATATAAACATCATATTGTGTATCAGCAGTTAAACCAGTAATATTAGCTGTAGGTGTTGTTAAAACATTTTGAGTTGTTCCTGATCCAGGTGTAAACCCAGCAGCACCATACTCAATATTCCATTCAGTTTCAGTTCCACCAGCTGTCCAGTTAACCGCAGCATCTAAAGCTCCAGGTGTAACCGCAACTCCTGTCACTTCAGGACAAGCAATTGGTGTAGTAAATGTAAATGGTCCAACCCAAATAGATGTATCACCAGCACCACAAATTCCTCTTACATAGTAATCGTAAGTTGTAGCTTCAGTTAAACCAGTTACGTTAACTGGATTAGATGTTGTAACCATACTTGTTCCAGTACCTGGGAAGTATCCAGTTACACCATATTCAATTTCCCACTCCGTTTCTAAAGCTCCTGCTGTCCAATCTAAATCAGCATCTTGGAATGAGTTAACAGTAGCATTTAATGTATTTGGTTCTACACAAGAAGCCAAAGTTTGGAACGACTCAGGTCCAACCCATAATGAAACTGTATCAACACCATCTGCAGTATTAACATCACAAACCGCTCTCACATACCAGTGGTAATCAGTTAAAGTTGTTAACCCTGTTAAGTTATCAGTGGTAACTGTTAAGTTGTTGTCTAAAGTACCTGACCCTAAAACAAAACCAGCACTACCCCATTCAACATCCCACATAGTTTCTAAACCACCTGCAGTCCATGATAAAGCCGCATCATTTGCACCAGGCGTAGCCATGGGTGCCGTTGGCACAGGACATAAAGGTAAAGTGGTAAATGAAGTCATTGACATAGTACAAGGATCTAAAGGATCAGTGATGTACACATCATAAGTTGTTTCAGGCGATAATCCTGAAATTGTCAACGCAGGTGTTGTATTAACATTCACCACAGTTCCTGAACCTTGCGTAAAACCAGCAGGTCCATACTCTACATCCCATGAAGTTTCAGTACCAGCCGCGGACCAGTTTAAATCTGCTCCACCAAAAGTAATGTTTGAGATGGCTACACCAGGGAAAGTTGTTCCTGTAAAAGTTAAATTCCAATCGAACCCAATATTATCCCATCTGTCAGTCCACTCAATGTAATAAGTAGTTCCAGCTGTTACCGAAACACCATTTAATTGAGAAGCGAAAGCGGACATTGACGGCCCCATTTGGCAAGCATCATCATTCACTGCAATTTCGTTAGCAGCGATTGTTCCACAACCAGCCGTACCATCAAAAATATACAATTTTGTATCCGCTCCACCATCACATGAAGCAACATCAATTGTTCCTGAACATGTTGGTGTAAATGAATACCAATCTGCATTTGTTCCGGTTGCACCAGAACCAACGGCTCCTCCACCTGTGGAAGGACCATCTGCGGTATACGTCCCCGGGGTGACAGGTACAGCTGTCGCACAATCATCACCTTGTGCAAAAGCGCCTGTTCCGAGAAGTACCGCACTTAAAATAAGATAAATTTTTCTCATAATTTTTATAATTTAAATTAATAATTCAGCACGAATTTAAGATAATTTTAAAGACTAGGCAAATTTTTAACAAATTTACTTTAACAAAAAATTAACAACCTTAAAGTCATTTTTTTTACACTTAAACCGTTTTATCTCAGTTTAAATAGTTTTAGATTAGCATTATTGGATGACACCAAAATCATTTTATTAAACAACAGCATATCTTTGGCATCCCCATTTGTAAAAAAGCCTCTTTCAGCAGGCCGAACATTTGTAAAATTACCTTTACCATCACCCAATAAAACAACTCCAACCCCTGCATCATACCGCACCGTTTCTACCTCAGCACCATAATTATTACCAACACCAACAAAATCTAAATTTCCATCTTGATTAACGTCAATACTAACACCCGCATTTATTGGTGAAATTTGGGCGTAAACAGGCAATTCTTTTATGGCGAAACCATTACTTTGGCTCAATAAAATAACTGAACTGAAAGTGGTTGCTGAGTAATGAAGTGCTTTTTCAAGATTCTCTTTCCCATAAATTTTTTCCAAATCGGCAACTGCAAACTCTCCATAGGTCGGAAATTTTTGTGATACAAAAGGCATCTGTTCGGTTGAACATTGTTTACCCCTAACAGGGTAACATACATTATTTTGATATTTACCTAAAACAATATCATAAGTCCCTGATTCATCAAAATCATGACAATAAATCTCTAGTGGATGATCTTTTGCTGGATGAAACTTATTATTCCACCCCTGATTTCCAATGATATAATCATTTTTACCGTCATTATTGTAATCTCCAACTGTAATCGATTGCCACCACCCCACTTCATTTTCAGTACCGTATTTTTTAGTGACATTTGTAAAAACACCCTTTTGATTCTCGAAAAACGAAATCGGCATCCATTCGCCTACGCATATTAAATCTAAATCTCCATCTTGATCAAAATCTTCAAATACAGATTCCGTGATTAATCCAGGTCCCATTAAATCTTTTGAATTTACCGTCACATCAATTAACTTCCCACCTTGGTTTTCAAGCAAGAATGAGCGTGGTGCAAAAGGATAAAAACCAGGCGTTTGCCTTCCGCCAATAAATACGTCTATATCCCCGTCATTATCATAATCCCCAACAGTTAATCTTTGTCCTGATGTCTCCATAAAAGGTAGTTGGTCAGATTGATTCGAAAACTGTCCATTACCGTCATTGATATAGAGTTGATCATATAAATTTTTGGAACGGATGTCATACTCATTTCCACCACTTAAAACGTACAAATCTAAATCACCATCTCCGTCAATATCAAAAAATGCAGACCCCATTTCTTCTCTTTGTTTTTGAGTTTCCCATGGACCACTTACTAACTTAAATTCACCAGAGGATTGTTGCACAAACATTTTACCCGAAAAACCTCTTGACCCAGATAAATAAAAATCTTCCAATCCATCACCATTAATATCACCCTTAGACATAAATGGGCCCAATTGAGACATTTTATTTGGTAACAGTACTTCCGTTTCAAAATCATTTACAAAAAACTCTTGATGTTTAAAATCAACCAGCTCACTTTTGTCCTCAAACATATTGTCATTGGTTTTTACTTGAGTATTTGGTCTTTTCTTAGAGGACTCATATGTTACCTCAATCAATTTATTTACTTCTGGCTGCTCTATTACCGAAATAGAGTTATCTGTCCAAACGATTTCAATTTTTTCGATTTTTTGCGCACTACTTACCCCAAAATGTAATATGGGCTCCACTGAAGATTGATAACCTCTTGTCGTTTGTAGTTCTTGATATTGAACATCCCCATTATCCGTAATCAACTTAACTTTTGTTCCTAATGCTATTGACCTATTCTTGATTAATTTTAGTCTTATAAATCGATTATTTGAACTCAAATCATTTCTCAAAACAGAAGAAACATCCTCCATATTATTTATCACTAAATCAACATCTCCATCATTATCAAAATCTGCATAAGCTGCACCATTGGAATTTACTGGTGTAGTTAATTTCCAGTCATCCATTTTTTTATCAAAATGTAGACTTCCATTATTCTTGTAAATGTAATTTAACACTTTTGTTGTTGGAATTAATTCTAATTGTTCATCCACTGATTTATTCTTATTTAAAGGGTTTTTCGATTGACGAACATAATCATTGTCACGGGTATCTCTTCTATAACCATTCGTAACAATTAAATCCTTTAAACCATCATTATCGAAATCTACAAAAAGTGGTGTCCAAGACCAATCTGTTTTTGAAACCCCAGAAAGTTGAGCTATTTCTGAAAAAGACCCATTACCATTATTCATTTGTAATGTATTAAACATGTATTGATAATGGTAACCAACCGACACAGCTTGCCAAAATTTATCAGTACTCATTCCTCCCATATTTTTTTTGGAACGAATATGATCTTCACTTACCATATCCAACACAAAAACGTCTAAAAATCCATCATTGTTGAAATCAGCCACATCATTTCCCATAGCGTAATTTGAGATATGTTTCATTTGCTTTTGAACTTCATCTGTAAAAGTTCCATCTCCGTTATTAATGTAAAGATGATCTGGAGCCATATAATCATTAGATACGTATAAATCTATGAATCCATCTCCGTTAATATCTGAAGCAGTTACCCCTAATCCATATGCATGATTAGACATACCTGCCTTTTTAGTTATATCCACAAAGCTTCCATCTACATTCTCTAACAGAACATCTGAATCTGGACTTCCTTTTTTTATTAAATCGTTAACTGCCCCAACTGACATAGTTTTCCCATATTTATTTTGATTTGGATGATTCATAACGTATAAATCAAGGTCATTGTCATTATCAAAATCAAAAAATACCGATTGAGTAGTTTTTCGCTTTACATCAACACCAAATTCTGTAGCTTTCTCCGAAAAAGTATTGTTTTTATTATTGATGAAAAGCAGATTTCCAAGTAAACCCTTGTCTTCTTGAAGTCCTGATCGACAAACATAAATATCCAACCAACCATCTTGATTGATATCGACCATTGAAACCCCTGTATGCCAGCCTTCACTCGCTTTATCGCCTATAGCGGAAGAAGTAATATCTTCAAACTTCATATCACCTTTGTTTAGATATAATTTATCTGACACTTGGTTTCCAGTAAAGTAAATATCGGTTAAACCATCATTATTAATATCTCCAACCGCAACACCACCGCCATTATACATGTATTCATAAGTGAAATAATTTAATTCATCCGTTTCGGTTAAATTATTACTGAAAGAAATACCTGTTTCGGCAGGCGTTAATGTCGTAAAATACATTTGTTCGGAAACCTCTTTAGTTTCACTTTTATTTTCGTTTGAATTACTTTGACAAGAGAGTAAATAAACCATACTGAGTATGGCAGATAGTTTAGTAATCTTCATGGTGGATTTTTTTTCAAATATAAAAAACTAATCTTCTAAATGAAAAAATTAATTTAAAAAAAGGCTCTCAACTCCATTCCGCCTGTATGTATCATTTGATTGCCTTCTGATTTTCGCCCACCGTAATTAAAATTTAATTGTAAATTTTTTCCGACCTTCCGTTGATAAGATAAACTTATGGTTACGTTATTACCTGTTTTTAAACCTTCCAGCATCTCGTAGGCAATTGAGGTATTGTTAGATGCGTTGTATGATATATTAATAAAATTACTTTGCATCAAAAAACTCCCCTTTTTGGGCTGGTTAAACCTAAATTCTATACCTGCATCTCTAATTATGGCTAGCTCATTTAAATCAGATTTGTTATGTTTTAAACTGTATTTTCCAATCAAGGCCAACCTCATTTTTGAATTGGGCTGAAAAGAGTAAGACGGTTTTATGAGATAATAATCAATGTTATAATTTCTATTGTTTGCATAGTCTGAAATGGCAGATTTTTGCCCAAAACTATACTCAGATTTTATGGTGTGTTCACGGGTAATATTCCAACGTAAATTAATTTTGTTAAATGTATGAAAACGAGAATCGAATCCATTACTCAATAAAATTTTTGAAGCGTTAGATTGAAACGAATAATCTACGCCGAATTTTGAATTAACACGGTTAAAATAGACGGTATTTCTAAAAACTGATGAAGTACTCAATAAGTTTGTATCTAATACCTCTGACACAAATGGATTAAACGCCTCTGCACCTTTCTCATAACTGGTTTTGCGATTTACTTTGTAAACCAATTGATTTGAAAATCGTGAAATAAATTTTTTAATTCCTTTTTTGTTTCGCCAAACCTTTTCAGGTTTAATAAAAAACGTTTGCGAAAATTGATTACTGTAAGTACGCACATACTCATTTGTAGGAATAAAAACACGAATATATTCCGCTTGATCCGAGAATTGCGCAATTTCAAACTCCCCTAAATCTTTAACATTATCGCCATTGTAATCAATCCAAGCATAAGCCCCTTGACCTGCAGGTACTTGGATAAAGATAAATTCTTTTTTCAACTCTAATCCCGACCCAATTTCGTAAAAAGTGTTTGACGAGATTACATTTTTTAAAATTCTAAAATTCTCCTCTATTCTTCCTAAAATGGTATTTTCAGGTTTAAAATTTAATAAAGTACTATCCAAAACCTCTAAAGCCCGGTAATTAACATTAAATTTTGTCTGGTTATTTTTATGTTTGACGAGTTGAGCCGAAAACCCAACCTCTTGCGCGACTGCTGAGTGTTTTAACCGTAACGAATCGGCGTTCCAATCGTGTCGTTGACGGTAATACAATTCAAATTTATTTATGGTCGAATCAACACTTGAAAGATAGGCTTTGACATCAAAGAATTGATATGAAATTGGACTTAGAAAAAACGAACCTTTATCAATAATTTTGTTTCTTTCGTGGATATCCTCCACCCCTAATTTAATTTTCCCGATTTGTTTTGAAAGTCTAATTTTATGTCTTAAAAAGTCCGACTTTTCAACGCCTTCTGACAACAACCAACTCCCATCTAAATTGAAATTAAAATTTTCCTTTTGAATACTCGAAAATAAATTATTTCGCCACCCTATATAGTCCTTACCCCAAATTAAATTTTCTGCTTTGAACCCAATAGTCCCGTTTTTGGATTGGACAAAACTGGCGTCTGCTGAAGTTAAAAACAAATGACCGTAATACCCTTTATTACGAACATTCCAATCTCTATCAAATTCGGGCGCTCTAAACCATTGTATTTGGTTAAAATTTTTGTGGTTATACTCAAAATTAATATTGGTTTTAATCAAATTATGTTTAAGGCTATCTAACTTAAAAACTGAAGTTGTTTTGCTAATCACAGCCACACCTTGATCATCTTCACTATCCAATTTTGAAAATGTGTTTTTATTAAAATTCGAATATGCTAATTCTAAGAAGGATGAAGTGTTTTTGGAGAGTTGATAGTTTGCGCCTACATTAAACATTTGTTTGCGCTGAGGCGCCACAAGCAATCTTACTGGTGCAAAATCACCCTGACTAATACCTCCAATAGGCTCCACCCATTTATAAACCTTTCCGTTAGCTGTGTATTGCTCTAAAACATAATCCCCATTGCCTTGACCCACATTTTGAAAAACAGCCTGATAAAATGCACTATCGGGGTTAACCGAAAAAACCAAAACTGAGTCATACCCCAAAGAGTCAATTAAGGCGTAAAGAACGCGATTGTCAAAATAGCCAACGCTATCAATACTATTTGATAAAGCAAAATTTAAACTGTCACCCGCATTTAATAGTGAAAATTTATCCGCATCTGACAAAGTTTGCTGAATGGGTTGATTTTTTGCATCTTGCTCACTGTAGTAATTAGCCCAAACCTTATAACGGTCTCCTACATATTCAGAGTTGTAGCTAAACAAGGATCTGGCATAATTTAAGTCAGAATACTGAAACTCCACAATGATTCGTTTATCCTTGGTAATTAATCTTTTGGCTGTAAAGGTAATTTCAGATGTATTGTAATCTATAATGTAATCAAATTCCTGCCCTCTTGTTAACAGTTCACCATCAATGTAAACTTTTTCTGTCCCCGCCAAAACTACAATAAATGGTTCATTTTCTGCTCCAGTCAGCCTATACGGCCCTTGATTCCCTTCTGTTCCCTGAACAATATTTCTGGCAAATTTCCCTTTCGAAAACGCCCCACTCACCTTATGAAAAGACCTTACACTATCTGATGACTGTTGATTTAGCTCTAAGGAAAGTCCTTGTGTTCGCTTATTGTAATTTAAAAAATAACCTTGGGGCTTTTTTAACCAAAAATCACCGCCAACCATGGAAAAATTATCGTTGTAAACCTGTAAATAAACTTGGTCAAAATCTTGTAATTTTTGCGTGTTCCCTTCAGGTTGAAATGGAATATTATTATCAGAAATAGCTCCTTTTAAATATAAATTTTCGGCAATTCTTCCATTTAATTGCAAATTTAAAGTAGATTGAAGCGAAAGATTTTGAGCATTCCCCACCGTTACCCCTCTTGATATACTACCTTGCTTTTGAAGGCCGTTAGACCCAAATAAATTTTGGTTGCTTTGTTGCGTGACATGATAAATATACGATTCAGTATATTGCGCATCATCTGGCAATATCAATGTGTCATTTTTTCGGCTAAAAGTTTGATTCAAATTGATGGGGGACACATTATAGCGTATCCAAATTTGACCCTCACTTACATTAAAATAAAAATATAATTGAGCCGTTATTGGGTTTAAATAATAATCTTGTTTAGGTATTTCATTCGAGTCTAAAAAAACCTGAAAAGTAGATGAAAAAACTGAAACTGAATCAAACTGAATCGTATCGTGTGAATAGGGAATTTGCTTGATTTTAAAATTATCATCCTGACCAAAGACAAAACCGCCTAAAATCAACAAAAAAAATAGGATATTTAATTTAAAAAATCTCGACATAAAAACCGCCTTAAAGATATACGTAATTTTATTAGAATAATTGCAAGCGTGAAAGTAAAAGAAAAAAATGCTAACTTTAACATGTTTTGAAATTATGAAAATTGTTGTTTTAACAGGAGCAGGTATTAGTGCCGAAAGTGGATTAGGAACTTTTAGAGATAAAGGTGGGCTTTGGGATGAATATAAAATAGAAGAAGTTGCAACCCCAGAAGCTTGGCTAAAAAATCCTGAATTGGTTTTAAATTTTTATAATGAAAGACGCCGTTTAAATAATTTGGCAAATCCAAATCAAGGTCATTATGCTTTAGTTGAATTAGAAAAGCACTTTGACGTAACCGTAATCACTCAAAACATTGATAATTTACACGAAAAAGCAGGCTCAAAAAATGTGATTCACTTACACGGTGAAATATTGAAGGCTAAAACAGAGGAATTATCTGAAAAACACTATCCTATTTCCGGAGATATTTATTTAGGCGATACCGGAGAAGATGGCAAGCAATTACGTCCCCATGTGGTATGGTTTGGAGAATCTGTCCCACTATTAAACACAGCTATAGACCATGTAGCTGATGCCAAAATTTTTATTGTGATTGGGACGTCATTAAATGTTTATCCTGCTGCCAACTTAATTCACTACACCACAAAAAATTGTAAATCATTTTTAATTGACCCGAATCGTGTTCAAACCCGGGTAAAAAATATCGAAATGATTTATGAAAAAGCCAGTGTCGGTGTCCCAACATTGGTAAATAAATTGATAAATACTTACAAATAAAAAAAGAGAGACAATGTCTCTCTTTAAAATATTCTAAAAGCTACTCTTATTATTTAATGACAACTTTTTTAGTTTCAATAATATTGTTATCGTTTTTAATACTATAAAAATATACCCCTGGTGTTAAATTTGAAACATCAATTGGGTTAACGCCATTTATTAAATTGGCATTCATTATTTCTTTACCAACAATATCAAATAAAATAAAACTTGAATTTCCGGACATATTATTAACTGAAACATTTACTATATCGGTTGCTGGATTAGGATAGACCGAAAAAGAAGGCGTTTGCTCTAATTCATTTTCACCTAAAAAACAATTCATACCTGCTATTGTAAATGTAATTTGAACCGAATCAATAAATACATGGTTCTGAGCTTCTACATGATACGTATAAATTGCACATCCATCAATATCGTTAGGGTAAACTTTTGGTTGTAACAAGCAAGAATCACCTGGTGCAATACTTGGATTTGATGGGCTTTCCCAAACTGTTCCAGTTGCTAAAGGACAAAAATCGCAGTCACAAACATATTCTGACCAACCGGCAGTTGTGTGTTGTTGCACGCGAGTGGTTGTAATATCAAGATTAACTGAACCTGTATTTACAATATAAAAATCGGTTGCAAAGTGATCAATTGAAGCGGATGCACTATCAATCGCAAAGGTAAGTGGAGCTTGTCCGCCATTATGATGTAACTCTCCTTGTTGTGCGTAAGTAATAACGCCAATACCCATTAAAATAAAAGTAAATATTTTCTTCATGTTGTTTTGGTTTTACAAATTTAATTTAGAACAAATATACTGAATTAACTTGGAGTAATCAATGCATTTAAATTCAACATTATTGAAAAGCTAACAATTAAGATTCCAATAATAAAACCTATTTCCTTAAAAATAAGATTAAATTACGCTTACCTTTGTGTTAAATCAATTAAAAATTATATTAACATGAAAAAAGTTTTACAATCAGTAGCCGTTGCAACAGCATTGTTGTTTGCTACTAATGCACAAGCTCAACTTCCAGATGATGGAATTTATCCGGGAGGTTTAATGCTTGAGTCTTATGAACCTTCAGCTGGTTACACCGGAAACCATATTTATGATATGGGAACTTGGGACATTGATTCTATTTTAGATTCTGGAACACCAGTTATTTTAGATTTATTTGCAACATGGTGTACACCTTGCTGGGATTACCATACTGGCGGAACATTAGAAGCGCTATATGATTCTCAAGGGTGGGGTGGACCAGGAAATGTGGCTATTTTTGCGGTTGAGGCAGATGCTTCTACTCCAGCTGTAAATATTGAATCTACTTCTAGAGACTGGGTAAATGATACTAAATATCCAATGGTAAACCACAATTCAATTGCAAGTATGTTTAATTTAGCATACTACCCAACTATTGTAATGATTTGCCCAGATAGAACAGTAACTGAAGTAGGACAAACAACTGAAGCTAGTTTTACAGCATCTTTACAAAGTTGTGATGCCCCTGCATCAAATTTAAACGATCCAAGAATCTTAGCTACTGATGCTATTTCGGTAAGTATTTGTCAAGCAACTACTGCTGATGTTTCAGTAACAGTTACAGTTCAAAACTACAGTACTTCAGCGATTAACGGGAATTACGACATTGAATTGACAGATGGTTCTGGGACAGTTGTAGCCTCTACAACTGCAGCTTTAAATTTACAGCCTTATGCTGTTGATTATGTAACTATCGGTACAGCAACTGCAAATATGGGAGGTAATAATTATACTGCAACCATTACTACTACAAATGATGATTTAACCAATGATGATCAACCTATTCAAATTAACGTAAATGGTTCAACTAATTTATACGTTACACCTGACATGAATGTAACTATTGAGTTAGACATGGATGCATATGCTAGTGAAGTTGGATTTGCTTTAAGAGAAGGTATTCCAGCTGGAGATGCTGCCGCTGAATGGGCTGCTGCAAATGCAGGGAACAGTATTGCTTATAAATCTGTTGGTTCTATTAGTGGAACTACTTTTAGTCAAGATTATACCATTAACAACTACGGATGTCACTTCTTTGTAACGTTTGATGATTACGGAGATGGAATCACATTCAATAATCCAAGTGGTCAAGCAAGATTAGTATCTCACACTACAGATGCTATTTCTGGAAGCTGGGGAGATGGTATGGTAAAATCTTACGAATTTATTTCAACAGTTGGATTAAATGAGAACTCAGGGATGTCAAGTTTATCAATTTACCCTAACCCTTCTACAAGTGTTGCAAACATTTCTTTAAATTTAAATGATGAAGCAAATGTTACAATTAGTGTAGTAAATACATTAGGGCAAACGGTATACACAAATGCTTTAGGAAACGTTAACGGTAACCAAAATATTCAAATCAACACTACTGATTTGGAAGAAGGAATTTACTTAGTTAATGTAACTGTAGATGGTAACACTACGACACAAAGAATTTCTATCGTTAAGTAATTAACGCAGCATAAATTTTAATAAAAGGAGCCACCTAGTGGCTCCTTTTTTTGTAGCCGAAATATTAATTAGGATTCCAATAGTTATTTTTTATTCCATTTAATTAACGATTATATTTAATTATCTTTGGTCTACTTCTTGTAAAGAAAAAACGAAACAAAAAACATTTAAAGAATCATGAAAAAATTAATCTTAAGTTCAATTGCATTTGTTGGTCTAGTTGCTTTAATGAGTATGGCATTAGACGAAACAGAAAAAGGAAAAAAATTGCCTTCAGTAAATATTAAAAATTTAGAAGGAGAAGCCATTAATACCGCTAATGTGAGTAATGATGGTAAACCAATCGTTGTTTCTTTTTGGGCGACTTGGTGCAAACCTTGCAAATTAGAATTGAATACAATTGCGGATGAATATGAAGATTGGCAAGAAGAAACTGGCGTAAAATTAGTAGCGGTTTCAATTGACGACCAAAGAACCGTTAATTCTGTTAAACCAACCGTTAACACCAATGGATGGGAATATGATATTTGGTTAGATACCAATGGTGACTTTAAACGTGCAATGGGTGTGAATTATGTCCCTCATACCTTTTTGTTAGATGGAGAAGGAAACATTGTGTATTCACACAACAATTTTGTGCCAGGTGATGAAGAAGAGCTTTATGAGCAAATCTTAAAAATCTCAAAGTAGAAAACCAATAATACCCACCCAAAATCCTATTGTTAAATGAAAAAAGTACTTTTTGCTACTTTACTGTTTGGTAGTATAAGTTATGGTCAAAATTTTGGACCAAACGTAACTGGAAACACGGAAAATACTTTTCAGTATTTGAATAGTGACTCTATTATTGGCGCCGTCCAACCACCACAAAAGTCGACTTTTAACTCATACACCTATGTGAACTACAACCTTAAAGGGTTTAGAGCTGGGTTAAGATTCGAGTCATACTTACCTTCCATTCTGGGATATCCTGCTAGATTTTCGGGTACGGGAATAGGCTATAAATACGCTGGATATTCCAATGAAATGTTAGATGTTACCGTAGGTAATTTTTACGAACAATTTGGATCTGGAATGACGTTTAGAGCATATGAAGCAAGAGCTTTGGGGGTGGACAATGCCATGGATGGATTTAACATTAAATTTAGACCAACACCATGGATAGAAATCAAAGGGGTTTACGGAAAAATGCGCTATAGTTTTACGGATGGAAAGCTCATTAATTCAGACGGTGTTATTAGAGGAATTGATGGAGAATTTAATTTAAGTTCAGCAATTAAACCTTTAAAGGACAGCACAAAAACAGCTTCAAGGATTATTAATAAAATAATTTCACCTATTACTTCACAAAAACTAAAATTTGCAATTGGCGGAAGTTTTGTAAGTAAATACCAAGAAGCTTTTCACCCACTTTATGTCATGCCGAACAATGTGGGAACATACGGTGTAAGATTTAATGGAAGTTACAACAACTTCACACTAGCTGCAGAGCATGTGATTAAAGAGCAAGATCCATCTGATAATAATGGTTATATTTTTAATTACGGACATGGAACACTTATTACGGCTGGATATTCTCGGAAAGGTTTTGGAATTACTTTTGAAGCAAAATCTATAGATAACATGGCTTACCGCGCCGACCCTGATGCTATTTTAACAGATTTAAATATCAACTTTTTACCGGCATCAACCAAGGCGCATACTTACAATTTAGCTTCCACGTTATATCCTTATGGTACACAAAATCAAGGGGAGGTAGCCTATCAAATGGATGTCATGTATAAAATTCCAAAAAAAACGAAATGGGGTGGGAAATATGGGACAACCATTAGTGCCAACTTTGCCATTATTTTTGCACCGCTAAAAAACTATTCAGTTGCTGATTCTACGCAAAGAATAATGTATCAAACTTCACCTTTTGCAATGAGCGACAGTTTATTACATAAAGATTTTAACATTGAAATCAAACGAAAATTTAGCAAGAAATTTAAAGCCACTGCAAAATATTTTAACTTTAGATTCAATAATGCTGCTAACAAAGTGACAGAAGAATTAAAAGAAAATGAGGTTTACATTGAATCGCATATTGGGGTTTTAGATTTCACCTATAAATTTAACCGAAAACACAGTTTAAGAACTGAAGTTCAAGGTCTATTTACCAAAAGAGATAGAGGAAATTGGGTCACTTTATTATTGGAATACAATATCTCCCCAAAGTTCTTTTTCTCTGTAATTGACCAATACAATTATGGCAACCACAGCCCGACACAACGTCTGCACTATTTAACAGGATCTGCTGGTTATTTGTTTGGGTCTAGTCGTTTTATAGTCTCTTACGGTAGACAAAGAGCAGGAATTTTTTGTGTAGGAGGTGTTTGTCGAAACGTACCAGCAACTAATGGTTTAACCTTAACATTTGTTTCAAGTTTTTAATATTATGAAAAAATTAATTTATTTATTTTCCTTGGCAACAATTTCGGCCAGTATTTTCACGTCTTGTGACAAAGTAGAACAACCCGTTAAACCAGTAATCGAAATTGATACAACGTTGTTTACAGATGGTAATTGGGCGGATTACCCTTGGCCAGAATTTCCTGCAAACCCGAATACTGACAGAAACGTTTTAATTGAAGACTTTACAGGACACAAATGTATTGCATGTCCCGCTGCTGCAGAGTTGGCTCGACAAATTGAAGACGCTAACCCTGGAAGAGTATTTGTAGTTAGCATTCATGCGGGACCAAATGGTAACAACACCTTACAAGAACCCGCAACCGATTGTGGAACAGCAACCAATCCAAACAACGAGTTTTGCCATGATTTTTTAACTGATGAAGGTACAGAATATTCCATAACCTTGGGAGGATCAGAATTTTTTGCCAATCCAATGGGTATGATTAGCCGAAAAAAATACAATGACGCTTTGTTTCTTCAAAAAAATTCATGGAGCACAGCCACAGATGACATTTTAAATACAAATAATTTGATAGTAAACATGCAAGCCGCTAGTAATTTTTATGCTGGTTCAAATGGATTATACTTACATGTTCAAACTGAATTTTTATCGGATTTAGAAGGGAGTTATAACATCACGACTTATGTAGTCGATAATCAAATTATTGGGACGCAAGATAGTGCAGGTGTTTTACTGGAACACTACCACCATCACAATGTATTTTTAGGTTGTATTGACGGGCAAGCGTATGGTCAAAACGTGGCTACAAACCCAAGTGCTGGAGATATTTTTCAAACTGATTACGCCTATGTCTTGCCGGAAAACACAACTACTGACAGCATTCATTTTGTGTCATATGTTTATGATACCGATAACAATGAAATTTTACAAGTTATTCAACATAACCCTTAATCATTTTATTTATTGGTTAAAAAAAACGGCTCGTCAATGACGAGCCGTTTTTTTTTATTTGTTTATTATTACTCTTCTCCATGCTCTTCCTGCATGTGTTTATCAAACCAATTTGGTTTAGGCATATCGTTATTATAAATATATTTGGCAATAGCCTCAACCTCAGCTTGATCAAATTCTTGTTTTGGCATAACCTTAAATCGCTTAACCGCTCCAGGCATTTTAGAATTCTCCTCCGTTGGATTGTTCACCCAATTCACGATATCTGAAACGAATTCATCTTCCGTCATCCCATCTTCTAAATAATGATTTTTAACACCCCGCATAGGTGGCGCTAAAATATCATCATGTGAGGACCCATTTCCATGACAAATGGTACACTTGGTTTCCATTAATGTTTTACCATCTAAATCTTTGGCGGCCAATTCTTCTTGAACCACTTCCACTTCATCCATGGTTTCAGGCGCATTAGAGTTACTGCAAGCCACCAAAAATAAACCTGTAGACACTAGGCCGATTAATCTTAATTTTTTCATTAGTTCTTAATAAACGATTGTTCTTGAGAATAATTATTCCCTACTATTTTTACGATATAACTTCCAGCACTAAATTCTGAAACATCAATTACCATATTTTGGTTTCCAATAAAATTTTCAACCGCATTTGTATAAACCACTTGTCCCATTTCATTGTAAATATTAACTTCTACTTTATTATTATCTGGTACAAAAAAGTTTAAATTAACTTGATTTACAGTTGGATTAGGATACACATTTAAGTTAAAAATATTTTCACCCGTTAAGGCCTCCTCATGCAACCCAACAGTTGATTTATTGATAAACACTTCAAAAACGACACTACTTGCACTACTTTGCGTACCATCATTAATAAAAAAGATATTTTCGGCTGTACTTTCTATCCCTCCAACAATATAACCGATTAAAGTTTTTTGCTGAGGAACGGCATTAATATCTAATATTTCGTGTGTGTAATACAAGTTGGTATCTCTTATTGGAATAAACTCCGCACCTGCTCCAACCAAAGTCGGCATTTCAATGTTTAATTTTACTTCTTCCATTGAACCATCACTGTGTCTTGTCACACGACTGATGGTTTTAACAAAAGGCACATTATCGTCTTGCACTAAATTGTTGTTAGCATCCAACGTATATTGACTCATTCCTCCAAAAAACAAGGTATGCATAGCATTATCATTTACATCATAAATCGGCACTTTTGCACTATGGTATTGACTTAAATATTGCGTAAAGCTATTATTAACGGTGTAATTTGAAGCGGTTACATCAACTGTATTCAACCAAGGTAAATCTCCAGGTGCGAACACCCCAGTAAACATGGTAAAACCACTTTCACCATTTGGAAAAATTTGGGGTGACATATTATAATCACGTCTATGCAAATTTGCCGCATCATGGAAAACTGCAGTATCGGTAATGGACATATTTACCCCGTCATCTTGAATTTTAAACATCATCATTTCATCCGCATAAATTTGAATAAAACCAGGTCCATTATTCGGTCCCATAGGATTATACCTTCCTTCAAAATACTGACCACCACCTAGGTAAAACACAGAATCTAAATAGCCTAGTTGCCCACCAGTAATAGCACAAACCGAATCTTGAATTTGTCTAAAATATGGGGTAATGGTTGTTCCATTAATTACGGCATCCGCTAAACCATCTACATCAATAGCAGTTAAATTTGCATATGTCACATGATCACCAATGGTCGCACTAAAACCATATCCACCTATCACATATAAAGTATTACCTCTTTGGTAAAATTGTTGGTTAGTGGATTGCAATTGTTCATAAATTGAAGCAGGTAAAACACTTAAATCTGCACTATAAGTAGCATTACCAACTGGATCAACTACAAAAACATTTTTATTATTTTCTGTTTCTAAAAAAGCGGCAAAAGGTTGTCTTTGGTGTAACCCGTCAATTCGTCCACCAACTATTACCCATTTTTGATCGGTTGTTTTACCCCAAGAATGGGAATGAACAGCTGGGGAATTATTAATTACCACCGGTTCAATTTCAACATTAAACTGCTCTTGAGCTTGAGTCCCAAAACTCAAACCAGCCAGCAAAGCTGTTGCAAGGATGTTTATTTTTTTCATTTTTATTTGTTTTTTCACTTTTAATTCTGTTTTCCACACTGTTCATTCGAACTGTTTATGATCTCCTCATACTCAGACTGAGAAATAAATTGAGGGTTGTAAGAACTTCCTACCCCTTCTAAAGCAGCTGTAAACGAACGCATGTGATTTCTTGAACCACATTGTAATTTTTCATACACGTTCAAAATGTCACTTTTATCCGTTCGCTCAATATTCCCTTCAATATCGTGAATATCTAAATCCTCAATGGTTGCCCCAACTACATAAGCTTCTGTTAAAGATATATCGACTTGAGCCGTCAAATCATCATATAAGGTTTGCAATTCGGAATTTGTAAATTCCCCGGCAACACTAGTAGCTGGGTCTGGCAAATCATATTTGTTAAGCAAAGATAATGTATTATCCATGTGCTTTTGCTCGCTGTTTGAGATATTTAGAAATATAGATTCATTATAAATACCATAGGCGTATAAATATACATCCCTAGCTAATTTCTCTTCCTCCCGCAAAAAAGCTAAATCTTCAATTTCTTCTGCGCTTAACGCTTTACTTTTATCACATGCTGTAAAGTTTAAAACCATTAAACCGAACAACGCTAATATGCCTAGTCTCTTCATTTCTATCTTTTTTCTATTTATCTGTAATAAAGATAGGTAGAATATATCCCTTGATTGGTAACAATTATTACCCTCCAGACATGACAAATATCATTAAAGTTGAACCGAACATTGCACGGTGGTGCCATTTGAATTTTGAAAGGAAACTTTTCCGTTAATAGCTGATAGTCTTGTTTTAATGTTTTTTAATCCATGTCCGCTACTTTCGTTTTGGTTGAATCCAACACCATTATCAGACACTATAATTTGAAGTGTGTTTTTGAGTTTGAAAATTTGAAAATCGAGTTGAGTCGCTTTTGAATGTTTAATTACATTATTAACCAATTCTTGGGCAATTCTATATAGTCCTTTTTCAACATCTTCATTAAAACGATCAGATCCAATACCAAATTCTTCAAAGGAATAGTCAATATTTGATAAATGGAGCGCCTTTTCAAGCATATCTTTTAGGGCATCAACCAACCCTAATTCTTGTAATGACTTGGGCATCATTTGATGTGATAAATTTCGAACCTCCACAGCTGTGTCGTCCAAGATTTGGGTAAGAGAAATTAACTTTGAATAATCGGCTGATTGGCTGCGATTTAAATCTGTAGACAGTTTATCCCAGGCCATTTTTAACCCACTTAATTGTTGACCTATTCCGTCATGTAAATCTTTTGAAATACGATCACGTTCTTGCTCTTGCGAACTGAAAATCGCTTGTAAACCTTTTAGTTTTTCTTCATCTAATTGTTTTTGAAGTTCAGCTTTTGCCCGTTGTTTATTTCTTTGAATTATAATAATGGCAACTAAAAAAATAGACAATGCTCCAAATCCAACCCCAACGATCCATTTATTTCGATTAGCCACTTGCAATTCTGCAGCTTTTCGCTTGGCCTCCTCCTCTGCGTTTTTTCTGGCTAATTGTTCGTTTTCTTTGTCTTTTTTTTCGGTCTCATAAATGGTTTGTAATTCTGAGACTTTTTCGTTTAAATTGATTTGGTATTCTTCATTCAATTTTTGATTGTATAAATCATGGTAATAAAATGCACTATCAACTTGTTTTTTAGATTTATAAAGTTCAGCCAAACCAAGATAAATATCTTTAGTATTCACTTCAAATCCTATTTCTTGATTTAGTTTTAAGGCTTTCTTAAGATAAAATTCCGCTTTTGATAAATCTTTTTGGGGTGAGATGGTATAAAATTTACCCAATAAAATAGAAGTCGAACACACGCCTTTTTGATCATCAATTTCTGTTCTTAAACGGTAGGCCTCTTTTAGATTTCCCAATGCCTTATCGTACACTTTTAGGTCGAGATATAAACCTCCTAAATTGTTAGCTGCAAAAGCATAATTTTTTTGATTACCGGTCTCTTTTAATAGGGGTAATGCAGCATTGTAATTTGAAATTGCCTTTTCGGGATCTCCAATTTCGGCGTAAACATTTCCTAAATTCACATAACTATGTCCTATTCCATTTAGGTCGTTGAGTGAAGTTCTAATATCTAGGGCTTCTTGGTGAATTTGAATGGACTTATCTATGTTTCCCAATCTAAAGTGAATAATTCCAATATTGTTCTTCATTTGGGCAACATACGGCTGTATATCTTGTGCTTCATAAATTTTTAACGCTTCAATATCTTCAACCAGGGCTTTTTCTAACTGATTTTGATTTTGATAAATTATCCCCAATTTGTTATGAATTGCCGCAACGCCAAGTTCATCCTTTAAATCACTTCTAATATCCTTGGCTTGGTTTAATAAAATAATGGCTGAATCCAACTTACCCATGTCCATATAAATAATAGACAAATCATTTAAGGTTCTTCCCTCACCAAATTTATAGTTGATTTGACGGGCTAACTTTACCCCATTTAATCCAAAATTTAAAGCCTTGGACTGATCAATCAAACGGTACTCCCAACACAAATCAGAATACGCTAAAGTTTTTAGGGTATCATGCTGTGTTCCATTAATTACATTTTTTAAACTATCATAAATACTAGAGGTGGCTGAGCCCAGTATCTTTGGTGTAAAAATAGATAGGACAGTACCTGTTATAGTGGCTAGTATTATAAGTAAAAAGGCTAGTTTATAAGGCGCAAAGTATCTAAACAAACGCTTGCTAGTGGCTTTCATATTTTTAGCTTTTTTGCCCTTTTCGAGCTCATCCATCTTTATAGGACTTTCACTCTTTACAGAATTTTCACTTGTTTCGAGCCCATCCATTTTTACAGAATTTTCACTTGTTTCAAGCTCGTCCATGTTTACAGAATTTTTACTTATTTTGCTTTTT
>PDWJ01002203.1_pt1 | contig 31726 bp, 24 predicted proteins | sample 1430881 | NCBI WGS metagenome assembly PDWJ01 (sample SAMN01162460, study PRJNA174530) | Oral metagenome, whole genome shotgun sequencing project. | biome: Marine environment; feature: Marine mammal; material: Swab sample of the gingival sulcus; isolation source: swab sample of gingival sulcus...
CAGATAGGCTTCGAAGTCCTGATCACTGAAAAATGTCTGCTGCCGTCTATTCCCCCGTTGCGTGATGTGATGAGGGAAACCCGGTGCCACTGCCCTTGCTATTCGTGCCATAGTAAGATTGTATATAAATGTTTTATCTTCTGTTAATAAATAAGTAAGGTGTCCAGGGAATTTCCCGCTGGAATCTCCCCGATTTCCGACACCATTCAGACATCAAAACCAGATAGGCTTCGAAGTCCTGATCACTGAAAAATGTCTGCTGCCGTCTATTCCCCCGTTGCGTGATGTGATGGGGGGAACCCGGCACCACAGCCTTTGTCATCCGTGCCATGGTAAGATTGTATATAAATGTTTTATCTTCTGTCAATAAATAAGTAAGGTGTCCAGGAAATTTCTCCTAGTGTCCTGTCAACGATGAAATGTCAGTATATTGCGCCGGATTTTTCCTGTTCTTATGCAGCCTTGTCCTGCGTTGCATAGTGGTGCTATGTGACCCAGGGCAAGGCTGCATAAGGGCTGAAAAAGACAAGCAGGAGATACGACAGAGTATCGTTGACAGGACACTAGCCCTGATTTCTCATGAACATGTTGTCTGATTTGAAAAGAAACACATAAAAACAGATGTATGTGATGTCCGTAAGCAGTCCCGGATTTCGACAGAATGTTCAGTTCACCAGAGGTCAGCTCAGGCGGCACCATCTTCGGCAGTATTCTGGCAACACATATACAAAGGTATAATGAGTTACCAGAAACTACCAAACCTGGCACCGCCTGAGCTGATGAGAAATCCGGGCTAGCCCTGATTTCTCATGAATATTTTGGCAAAATTTGCGCCTACCCTCTGACATCACCTACATTTGTTTTTAGTAACTGCTCTCAGCTCATCCATCTTCGGGTACTCACGACCTGCCGCACAGAGGGGCTGTAGCTGTCAGTCGCGCTTGCCCGAATCCGGGCCAGCCGCCTGAAAGCAGTTACAGACGTAAAGCAAGTAAAATAAAGAGATTACATGCCCTGTGAGGAGTTACCTCCTATTTAAGCAAAGACAGTGCCCGCTCTATTCTTTTTACTCCCCGTTTCAGCACGTCCATTGAAGCGGCAAAGGAGATGCGGATATAGTTGTCCGCACCAAATGCTGCTCCTGGAACGGTTGCCACCTTGGCTTCATCAAGGAGGTAGTCTGCAAGCGTCACAGAGTCTGTTATCACCGCCTCCTCGTGCGATTTCCCGTAATAGGCGGAAAAATTGGGGAAGACATAAAAGGCCCCGCCTGGAAGGAGGCAGCTGACGCCTTCAATGCTGTTCAAGCTGTCAACGATGCATTGCCTCCTTGGCAAAAACGACTCATTCATCCGGCGGATAAAATCATCCGGCCCTGTCAATGCCGCCAGCGCAGCATACTGAGAAGGAGCCGCAGGGTTAGAGGTTGACTGACTCTGGATTTTGTTCATGGCGTCAATCAGGTATCTTGGGCCGACCGAATAGCCAATGCGCCACCCGGTCATGGAAAAGGATTTGGAGACACCGTTGAGGATGATGAGCTGACTTCTTATTTCCGGAACAGCGTCCAGGATATGTGGAGGCAGCCCTTCACCATAGATTATCTTCTCGTACATGTCGTCAGAGACAACCAGCAGGTTGTTTTTCAGGGCCAGCTCCGCGACCTGCTCAAGCGCCTTTGAGGAAAAAATTGCTCCTGTGGGATTTGACGGGCTGTTGAGAATAATTCCGCGGGTTCTGGGGGTGATGTATTGTGAGAGTGTTTCTCCATCAAGATCAAAACCATTTTCTTCTTTAAGCGGGACAAATACGGCAACTCCTCCGGCCAGTTCAACCATGGGCGGATAGGAAACCCAGTAAGGAGCAGGAATAAGCACCTCATCTCCGGGATTAAGGACTGCTTGAAAAATATTATATAACCCCTGTTTTCCTCCACAGGAAACCTGAACCTGCTCAGGTTCAAATACCCAGCCACGGTCATTTTCAAAGGCTGTGCACACCGCTACCCGAAGACCCAGTATACCGGGAACCGGGGTATAGCGGGTGCGCCCGTCATCAATCGCCTTTTTTCCGGCAGCGCAGACATGGGGTGGTGTTTGAAAATCAGCCTCACCTACACTGAAATTTAAAATGTCGGCACCTGATGCCCTCAACGCCTTGGCCTTGGCATTAACAGCGAGAGTTGGCGAAGGGGCAATCTGTACAACCCTGTCGGCGAGCATTATTTTTTTTGAAGACATTTTCCTTCTCCTGATGAACAGTATTAACGAATTGCTGTAACTCCTTACAGGGCATGCAGCACCCTGGTTTCACTTGCTTTACGGCTTTAACTGTCAGGGCTCACTATACACCGGACATTTGCTGTCGATACTATAGTCTTGAAAAGCCGGATCAGTATAAGAATCATGACACTCCAGGCAGAGACCAACCCGTAAAATTCCATGCAATTCTTCTTTGTTAAAGGGCCGCAGCTCGTCGCGGGAACCATGTTGCAGCGGCGTGCCGTTGATATCGACAAAATTATCCAGGCCAACTGTCCTGCCGGATGGGGTGTCCACTCCCTGATCCACTGCTTGAAAATGCCATTGTCCGTCTTTTTTGTATACTGTTCCCTCTCCAAGACCAACGGTCTTGGTTGAACAGTGACAGTCTTTACAGGTTCTTCCTTTTGCCTGGATTGTGTGCGGATTAATCGCAGCCATGGTAAACCGGTTGAAACTTTGTTCAAGATGACCTTGCTCGTCTATAATGGTCACAATATCCTGACAGCCCGGAGTAACTGTTACCACTTGATCACCCCAGACCGCCAGCATCGGCTTTTCATAGCGGATATAGGATCTGCCTTCTTCCCACCAGCCTTTACTTTCCTTCAAGGTCAACTTATCAAGAAGTGTCTGGCGTTTATCAAGCTTGGCATGACAACCAAAGCACTGCGGCACCCAGGTAGAATGACATGATTCACAGCCTAGCCGCTTGTGTCCTGGATAGCCACAGGCCTCTTTTTTGGGCGGTAGTAACTTCTTTTTCTCATCACTGTTTTTACCGACAAGATAAAAGTGATTACCTTCCCTGATGACATTGGTGAGCCTGTTTCCCTTGCTGGTTATTCCCGGGGTATCACTATGGCAGGTTGTGCATGTAATCTCCAGTTGTTCTTCATAATGAGCGTATTGCCTGCCATCACCCATTATTTCTTCACGGGTATGACAGTCAATACAGGACATGTTCCTGGCATGATGCACATCATCGGCTATTTCAAGATAAAAACGATCTCCCGGTAACTTTCTGGAGTTTGTCCGGCCTTTCTCATAGGGAGTACCATAGCCTTCAGCTTCAAACAAGCCAATATAGGAAAGCCCTATGCGTCCGGATCGGTTGTGACAACGAATGCAGTTGTCATCTGGAACCGTCTTGACAATGAATGGATGTGGAGTCTCCTTGTGCGGCCTGTTCCTGCTGTCAGCACCCATAAACTCTGTTACTGTAGACAGCTCGCTGCCTTGTTGCGCCACAAAGTGACAGGCCGTACAGCCCCCCCCTTTTTCATTAAAAAAGGCCGGGGCTTCCGGAAGGTCATTTTTCTGCTTCCAGAGATGGCAGGTCGCGCAGAGTTTACGGTAATAATCCAGAGCCAGAGAAGTCTCGCCCGATTGCAGCAATTGCTCAACGGTTATTTCTGCATCCTGCTGTTCACGTTCACCCCAGTAATACAAAAGCGTGGCCAGAATCCCTCTGTTAGTCGCCATGAGCGAATTTTTTACCTTGATTACATCAGCTGGATGACACCCCTCAATACCACAGGTTTTCTCCACCACCCGTAAGTCACCCGGGTTCATAACCATGCCTTTATGTGCCGCTTCCTTTTCAACAGCAAGGGCGTCTCCCAGGTGACAGGGAGAGCAACCAATAACCAGAGGATCATGGGCAGGATCAAGTTTTTCCTTTGTATGACAGGAAAGACACATTTCCACATAGCCAGCCGTGGTAACCGCGACCTGGTCCGGCCTTTTAATTCCCTGTTCCCTGAACAGAAGAAAGCCTATGAGTAAGAGGACAAATGGAAAAAATAACAGGATGGAGAGCATCCTGCGCGAAGGACGATTCATATCCCTGTGTACGCTCTCTCGCAGCTAACCGACGATAACTTCATCCTACCTGCTCCCAGTTCAACCATCTTCGGGTGATCACGACTGACCGCATAGAGATGCTATAGCTGCCAATCACGCTTGCCCAAATCTGGGCGGGATGAAAACAGTTACAGACGTAAAAGCATGTGAAACCAGGGTGGCGCATGCCCTGTGAAAATTACTAACCAGCATGGCTGAATCAGGTTTGTCAATCACAAACGAACCATGAAAGCTCGTCACCTCGGTAAGGGATGGGTATCGGATGGGTATCTCTTCCCCTGAGAGACTTTCATATAAACCTGCATGGCTGGACCAGATAACCTCCAGCCATAACAAAGAATGAAAATCGGAATTTCGGGATATTGGCATGTTACCCTGTGACCGGTCACAAACTTATTCCTGATAGCCCTGAACAACTGGATATCTCCGGCCCTGCCCAAAGGCTTTGCAGGTCACTTTTATCCCTGGAGGTGCCTGTCTTCTCTTGTGTTCATTTATTGTTACACGCCGAATAATATCACGAACTACCTGCGCGTCGAATCCAAGTGCCACAATCTCGTCAACGCTCTTCTGCCCTTCCAGGTAAGCGGACAGGATGGGATCAAGCACCTCGTAGGCAGGCAGATCATCCTGATCGCACTGGCCCGGTTTGAGCTCAGCGGTTGGTGCGCGAGTGATACTATGCTCAGGAATAACCTCCCTGTCCCTGTTATACAACGCGGCAAGCTCATAGACCATCACCTTCGGTACATCAGCCAGGACAGCGAGTCCTCCACTCATATCACCATACAAAGTGCAATAGCCGACTGCTATCTCAGATTTATTGCCGGTCGACAACAGCATGGCTCCAGTTATGTTCGACAGGGCCATAAGCAGGTTCCCGCGTATTCTGGCCTGAATATTCTGCCCGGCAGTATCCTCTTCAAGACCGGTAAAGAGCGGTGCCAGAACTTCGTGATACGCATCCATAACAGCGGATATGGGCAATACCTGAAAATGGCATCCTAACCGGCTGGCAAGTTCCCTGGCGTCATCAATTGAAGCCTGGGATGTATACGGTGAAGGCATTGCCACACAGCTCACCTTGTCGGCTCCCAGGGCTTGACAGGCAACGACCGCCGTCACAGCAGAATCGATGCCGCCGCTTAATCCAATGACAGCCTTATCAAATCCAGATTTATGCAGATAATCATTTACTCCGAGGACAAGGGCCTGATTCACCTTCTCAACACTGTCGACAAGCGGCTGAGAGGACACCGAGGTCCGGTACAGATCATCTGTATCAACAATGAGCATGTCTTCTGCAAACCCTTTCCCCACTTGCAGCACCCTGCCTTCAGCAGTAAGTGCCATGGAATGGCCATCAAACACCAGACTATCCTGGCCGCCGACCTGATTTACATACAAGATCGGTGTGGTGTATTCCCGGCATCTCTGGCTGAAAACAGCCTGACGTTCCTGGAGCTTGCCATGATAATAAGGAGAGGCTGCTATATTGACAATACAGTCAGGCACCAGGGCTCCGACGAGTAAAGAGGCAAGAGGAACTTTCTGACAGGCGAGGTCGTCACCAACAGAGATGCCAAAATACAACCCGTCCAGGGCAAAAGCTTTTGACCTTGAACCCGGCTCAAAATACCTGGTTTCCGCAAAAACGTCATGGGCGGGAAGCAACTGCTTGCGGGCGCAGTGTACAATCCTGCCTCCTTCCACGACAAACGCGCTGTTGTATGGCAACTTCCCCGCCCCACCACTTCTGGATTCCAGAACTCCAATGATACAGGTTATATCAGGAAGTTCGCGAACCACAACGTTCAGTGCCTCTTCATGGGCCTTGCGAAAGGAACTGCGATCAAGCAGATCTTGCGGCGGACAACCGCAGAGAGTGAGTTCAGGAAAAATAACCGCATCACAACAAGCGGCCCTGGCCTTCTCTGCCCAGGACAGAACAGCGCCTGTATTGCGCCTGAAGTCCCCAATAACCGGATTGGTTTGTACCAGTGCAATTTTCACACAGTCACCAAAGTAATAGAGAGAGCCGGGTCGTCCCCAGTGTCCTGTCAGCGCTGCCCTTTCGTATTCCGCTTGTCTTTTTCAGCCTTTATGCAGCCTTGCCCCGGATCGCATAGTACTACTACGCAACGCAGGACAAGACTCCATAAGGCCAGGAAAAATCCGGCACAATATACCTGACATCTCAGTGTTGACAGGACATTGGGCCAGTTAAAAAAATAGCAGCTATCACATAGGTAATAGCTGCCTGACCCATAGATCACTTGATCAGTCTGAGCTGAATCAGCGTAACTGATAACGGGGAGTATAATCCCTGCGGTAACTACTCACAGGGATTATATCTCTCTGGTTTCACCTGCTTTAAAGCTGTAACTGCTTTCACTCACCCGGATCTGGACAAGCGCGACTGGCAGCTACATCCCCAGCCATCCTGACAATCCTGATTGCCCGAATATGGGTGAGCTGGGAGCAGTTACACCCCATGCTCGGTTACGAATCAGCGTTTTTTTCTTGCCCCTACTGTTTCACTACGTTTGCTGCCGCCGGTCCTTTAGGGCCATCGACAATTTCAAATTCGACCTTGTCTCCTTCACTCAGGGTTTTGAATCCTGATCCCTCAATTGCAGAATAGTGAACGAACACGTCTCTCCCCTCTTCCTGCTCAATAAAACCAAACCCCTTTGACTCATTAAACCACTTTACAGTTCCCTTCAACATTGCCCTTCCTGTCTCCTTTATAAGGCTGGATATTTATCCCATGAATTTATGGCCAATATAGCAGTCTTTAAATAGTGCCTTAAATATCTCTGCCGCATGACTCTATAACAAATACATGGTCTACTAAATGAGGCGACCATACCATTAAAAGATGGAAAAACAAAGGAAATCTTACTTATTTTCACGGTTTCTTGTTTTCTGATACTTTTTAACCGCCCGATTATGTTCACGAAGCACTGTTGAAAACACGTGAGTACCATCATTGCGTGAAACAAAATATAAAGCACCGGAATCAGCAGGATGCAACACAGCTTTAAGCGACTCTTTTCCCGGATTACAAATAGGGCCAGGAGGTAATGCCGCTATGGTATAGGTATTGTAGGGGGTAGGGTTGCGCAAGTCAGCCCTGGTCAACGTGCCGTTAAAATGCTCAAGCCCGTAGATAACCGTTGGATCAGATTGCAGGCGCATTCTTCTGGCCAGTCTATTGAAAAAAACCCGGGCAATAACCGGACGTTCCTCTGGGCTCCCGGTTTCTTTCTCGACAATCGAAGCCAGGGTAACCAGCTCATGGCAGCTGAACTTGTTGTGCGTGTCCAGATGAAAATTTTCGGTAACCTGGAAGAATCTGGATACCATCATTGTTATGAGAAACCTTTCCTCAACCTTTCCTCTGGTGAGGAAATAGGTGTCAGGAAAAAGGTAGCCTTCAAGGCTGTCCACCTCCAGCCCCAGAGACATGGCCAGCATCTTGTCTCGGGCACATTCGACAAAACGATCTTTTTCTGCCCAGCCTTTCCCGGCAAAAATTTCAGCTGTCTGCTCTATGGACAACCCTTCAGGGACAGTCACAGCATGCTGAACCACCTTGCCGCTTGCCAGATGGGTCAACACCTCTGAAGGCGTGAGACCATAGGCAATATCATACTCACCCGCCCGAAGTTTCTTGCTTAATCCTGAAAAATATACCAGCAACAGGTAACGTAGATCGTCCTTGAGCAGCCCCTTTTCAGCAAGCTGCTGTCCGATTTCTCTTACTCCTGCACCCTGCCGGACAAGAACCACAGTGCTCCCTGTACCGACTGAGCCAGTTACCACATAACTCCAGAACCAGCTGCCGGCGAGTACCCCCGCTGATACCAGTAAGCAGATAATTCCCCTTATGATCCTGGCCTTCACGTTTAAAAGATGATGCGCTTTTCAGACTTTTCTCCTGCATCCGGAAAGGCCTGATTACCCGTCCTTGCCCACAGCCTTCTTTTTCCTTTCAGGCTCAGGGTCGGCCTCTTTTTTCTTCAAGGTAAGCCTTATTACTTCATCCATATGCTCAACCGGATAAAAAGTTATCTTCCGGCGCAGCTCTTCCGGGATCTCAACCAGATCCTTTTTGTTATCCTGAGGAATAATCACCCGGGTGATCCCTGCCCGCAGGGCAGCAAGCGCCTTATCCTTCAGGCCGCCGATGGGCAGCACCCTTCCCCTTAAGGTCACCTCACCGGTCATGGCCAGGTTCTTGCTGACCGGTCTGCCACTGATCGCTGAGAACAGGGCAGTGGTCATGGTAATACCAGCTGAGGGACCATCCTTGGGAATGGCTCCTGCCGGTACATGAATGTGAATATCCGTGGATTCAAAATACTCTGCATCAATGCCAAGGTCATCTTTTCGTCCCCGACAATAACTTAAGGCAGCCTGAGCCGATTCCTTCATGACATCACCCAGTTGCCCGGTCAGAATCAGATTGCCTTTACCCGGGAAAACAGCAGTCTCGATATGAAGCAGCTCGCCGCCGACCTCTGTCCAGGCGAGTCCGATTACCAGGCCAGGCTGTGCACTGGTATCAAGCTCTGTCTCCGGTGTATACTTGGGCGGTCCCAGATATTTTTCCAGGGTATTGGGAGATACTGAGTATGGGCCTTTTCCTCCTTCCGCCACTTTTCTTGCAATCTTTCTGCAAATTTTTCCAAGAGCACGCTCAAGATTTCTCACCCCGGCTTCATGGGTATATTTACTGATGATGATCTCAAGGATCATATCATTGAGCTTTATCTGTCTCGCTTTAATTCCATTTTCCTCGATCTGTCTGGGCAGTAAGTATTTTCGGGCAATCACCTTTTTTTCTTCAAGGGTATACCCTGAGAGCTGAATAACCTCCATGCGGTCAAGCAAGGGCCCTGGTATGGTATCGCTCCTGTTGGCAGTGGTTATAAACATCACCCTGGACAAATCAAAAGGAAGATTCATGTAATGATCGGAAAAGGAGCTGTTCTGTTCAGGATCAAGAACCTCGAGCAAGGCAGAAGAAGGATCGCCCCGGTAATCATCTCCAACCTTGTCGATTTCGTCCATCATGAACACTGGGTTATTGGTGCCAGTGGTTTTCAATCCCTGCAGAATTCGACCAGGCAAGGCCCCGATATATGTCCGGCGATGGCCTCGAATCTCCGCCTCATCACGCATCCCTCCCAGTGACAGCCGATAAAACTTCCGTCCCATGGCCTTGGCAATAGCCTGCCCCAGCGAGGTCTTGCCGACACCTGGCGGCCCGACAAAGCAGATAATCGGTCCTTTGGTTTTTTCATTGAGTTTTCTTACGGCCAGATATTCGAGAATGCGCTCCTTGATTTTTTCGAGTCCGTAATGATCCTCATCAAGAACCTCAGCCGCAACAGGTAAATCGAGACGGTCTTTGGAAGATTCTTTCCATGGTAAATCAAGAAACCAGTCAAGGTAGGTGCGTACAATAGTGGCCTCAGAGGCATCAGGGTGCATCATCTCCAGCCGCTTCAGCTGCTTGCGCGCTTCTTTCTTCGCATACTTGGGCATCTTTTTCTTTTTCAGCGACTTTTGCAGCTCTTCAATTTCCTGCGAATAACCATCATCATCACCAAGTTCTCGCTTTAATGCCTGTATTTGCTCCCGCAGGAAATATTCCCGCTGGCTCTTGGACATCTCTTCCTTGGCGTCTGACTGAATTTTGGCCTGCACTGTGGAGACTTCCAACTCCTTACGGAGCAGGTCGGCAACCAGGGCAAGTCGTTTTACCGGATCAATGGTCTCAAGAATTTGTTGCGATTCTGCAATCTTGAGGCGTAGGTTCGAGCCAACCAGATCCGCAAGTCGTCCTGGTTCTTCAATGTTGTTGATAATCATCATCAAGTCAGAAGAAAGGATACCGCGAAGGGACATAATTTTTTCGGTCTGCTCACGAACCATTCGCATCAAGGCCTCGGTTTCGACAGAAATTTCAGTGATTTCAGGCTCGTCAAGCAGCTCTATTTCCACCCTGTAGAAAGGTTCTTTCTGCTGGTAAGAACGGATTTTAGCTTTGGAAAGGGCCTGAACAAGCACCTTGAGACGTCCGTCTGGAAGTTTCAGGGTACGCATGATCATTGATACCATTCCTACCTGGTAGAGGTCATCCTGGTCGGGAGTGTCCCTGGTCGCGTCCTTTTGCGTAACCAGCATGAGCAGCTTGTTCCCCTCAACCGCCTCCGCTACAGCTTCAACAGAACCGGGACGCCCAACGAAAAGGGGAATAATCATATAGTTAAAGACAACCACATCACGTACTGCCATCATCGGGACAGTATCGGGTATTTCCAGGTCTTTGGGATTTTCTCCGAAATCATCCATACTGTGAGACAACGAATCGTCAAACTCCACTCTGCTCCTCCTCTCAAAACGCCTGTAGCGTATCCTTGACAATAACTACCAAACCGTAACTACTCCCAGAGCATGTATCACCTTGGTCTTGCTTGATTTAAGCCTGTAACTGCTTTCAGCTTGCCCAGATTTGGGTAAGCATGACCGGCAGCTATGGTCCTTCTGTGCGGCCAGTCGTGATCGCCCGAAGATGGGCGAGCTGGGAGCAGTTACATCAAATGAAGGTAAACATAACCTTAAGGGAAGTCAAGACAGGCAGCGGATCGAAAATATACAGTAGTGTCCGGTCAAGGACTTGCATTGGCATGGTCAGGTAAGAGTAGATAATTTTTGTAACTGATCACGGACACTTTATCCTTGCACGATCACCATTGCCCGCATACTGCTTGTATCGCAGGCAATGGTGCTTGTCCAGATCTGCTGCGCCCGTGACCAGTTACACGTCAGAAGCAGAGAATAACACAGGAGTACAGACCCAAATGTTCGCCGTTACTTTCCATCTTAATGGCTATGCCGGACACAACAAATATGTCATCATATCTGTAGCAGGGGCAGGGCACGGTTTCACAGAGACGGAGCCCAGTGTTGGGAAAAGCCATGCAGCCAGCTCCTGTCAAATCGTGATGATGCAGGTGAAAGTCTCTCGGTGGAAGCGATACCCGTCCCTTGCCGACGTGACGAGCTCTCATGGTTCGTTTGTGACCGGCGAACCTGATCCAGCCATGCTGGTTAGTGACTTGCTCCTCAATTCCTGTCATGAAAAACAAGAAATTATTTGAGGTGTAAGGCCTCTTGGGTTGCGGGTTTTCCGCGTTAGTGACTATTATGCTCCCAAAAAGAGGTATACAAGGGAGTCCTGTTTTGTCAATGGAGCTTCTGGTGACCTGAAAGCAGGTAATTGATCACGGGCACTTTATTCTTGTACGGTCACCATTGCCTGCATACTCCTGTATGGCGGGAAATGGTGTCTGTACAATTCTGTTGCACCTGTGACCAGTTACACGTCGGAAACAGAAAGTAACGGGGAAACACAGGCCCCGTGATTGGTTACGAGAGCAGCTCCGCCCTTTTAACAATTACTCTATGTGCAACAATGTATAAGACATCAGTTTCTCCGGAAGGTTCTTTTCGGGTCGGCATTCACCGGCCTCAATATTCAGTGGTCAATCTGCGGGCAAGGCAGCACCTCCTTGATCTGGGACGAGATGAGCAGCAAAATCCGGTGGAGAATACCGCTAATTTTCCAACAGGTGATGTGGATATAACAAGTTCCCGGCCTGTGTATGAAATACGTAATGCCTTTCCTTTTCGCGGCTGTACGTATATTGATTCAGGCAGGGCAGATTCACGGGCAAAAAAACCTGGCTCCATACGCCTGCAATGGCCGGAAAAGGGGTCCTTGCTTTCGCTGCTTCTTGACCACCTGGATATGGAAAGTGCAGGCAGCATTATCAAGGAGCTTCCGCAACATGTGAAAAATGAGCTGGCGCAGAATTCAGCCGATCAGGACGAGTTGAAGCTGCTGGCTATGGGGTGCTGCCATTTGCTTTTTGACGAAGAAGGCGTGCCAACAGGTATGCGGTATTGCTTAAACAATGGCCGTTTTGTCCCTGACATAAAAGATTTCGAACTCTTTGAAACCATTGCCAACAATCCGGCCTTGCCTGACAAGTGGAAAGAAGTGATGGCTCTTCGGCCCGGCGTCCAGGGTGGCAGCGAGATAGTCGGGGATTATCATACGGAAGAGACAGAAATTTTTGAGTACCTTCGTGGAAACTCCTATATTCCCTGGGGACATTTCGCGGCCAACTTTGCCCATACTTCAATCAAATATCGCCTTGCTGATGTGTCTCTTGCCGATATGAAAGGTTTGCGCCACCTTTTTTATCAGCGCTCGTATGTCGTCGCAGCCGAAAAGGCAGGTGTGCTGGGGGATGTTCGTTTGCGTGCTTACCGAAATGATGAACTGGAAGAGATGAGAAAAAAAATTGTCATCTCTTTTGCACATCAATCGCCTGAAAAAATTGCAACCTTATGGGGCTGGAATTTTGGCTACGATTACTCCGGATCAGGCTATCGGCTCCATGCCTCGCACCAAATGATTCATCAGCAATATGCGGCAGTTCCGGAAACCGTTGCGACAGCAGATGGCGAGAACTACCCTGCCTTTTCTTCCGGTGATATGGTGGCCGATGTTGTCGAGCGGTATCGTCAGGAGTATCAGTCTGACTTTTTTACTGATTTTCTGGCCAATATTCGCGGCAATACCAGAGTTGACCAGGGCAGGGGAGAGCCTTCTCTTGTTGTCTGGGAGGATGAACATTGCCTGCTGTTTGTGCCTAAGGCGCAGGTCTCTCAATGGGAACTGCAGCTAATGGTGACTGCAAACACTTCAACAGGAGCGGTTGGTAACATCTTTGAGGCAGACACTGCTGTGCGGACATCGCTTGATACCGGCATTTTTCTTGCGCAAAAAGTTTTGGCTGCGTTGGGGGCAAAGATGGTCACCTCCATTGAATACAGTAAACGGCTGGGGCTGGACAACGGACAACGGCTGCTCTATTCCTTTTTACCTAAGCTTCCCTATGCCATGGGGGGGTTTACTGAGGCACATCTGCGTTTTATCTGTGGGCATTATCCAGAAGATTTTGCCACGGTCTGCAGGCAGAATCTGCGGGACATTGTGAGCGTACAAAGATGAAGTGCCTGCGATCAGGTGTCTGTTACCTGTTGACAGCTCAGGCTGTCTCGCTGGATGGCTATCATGGCGGGGATGATCAGCAGAATTCCCGGTAAGGTTTGAACAGATGGTATTTCCCGCCCCAGAAGAAAATCAAAAATAACAATAATGGGTGGATAGAGAAATGAATAGGCCATAACCCTGGTGGGCCCGAGATGTATGGTTGCCCACTGGGATATAAAAAACGTTATTATGGTCGTAAATATTGCAAGATAAACAATGCCCGCCCAGGTAGACCATTTGATTTCCAGCCAGGGGATGTCCCAGAGCTGGCTGCCGCTTAATGGCAGCAGCCAGCAGGTGCCAGTCACCAGTATCCAGAAAGTCATTGTTACCACAGGCTCTTTTTGGTGGAATAATTTTATCAGCGGGTTGTAAAAGCCCATAAGCAGGCAGCCTGCAAAGAAGATCAGATCGCCTGTGTTGAACTCCATGTCCAGGAGCAGGTGGATATTCCCCTTGAAGACCACCCAGATGGCGCCAGTTGTAGCAAACGCCAGAGATAAAAGGCGGTTTTTTCCCAGGTGCTCTTTGAGTAAAATCATTGCGTATATACCTGATATACCTGGAACAAGTGTAAAAATGACACTGGTGTTCAGGGGTGAGGTATGTCTGAGTGCAAGAAACATCAGCCAGAGAAACCCCACCATTGTTGCGCTGATGATGCTGTAGCGCAGCAGGGTGGTGCTGGAAGGGAGCCTGATGGAAAAATGGCGGTGAATATATGGCATAAATAACGCTGTGGCAATGGCAAAGCGCAGAAAGATGAGTATGGCCGGGTCAAGGTCGTCAGTAATTGCCTTGGCGACAACAAATGAAGAAGAGACCAGGGTCGTGCTGATGAGCATTGCCCCGTGTACAAGCAGGGATGATGGCGCATTTGTTTTTTTCATGTCGTCGCAGCTCAATGTGCTTATAAGCCCCTGCCTGCTTTCAGATCGCCAGAAGATGGGCGGTAACCAATCACAGGGTCTGTACTTTAAGTGTTACGCTCTGCTTCTGACGTGTAACTGGTCACAGGTGCAACAGATTTGTGCAGCCACTCTTTTTCATTATACAAGAGTATACGGGAAAGAGTGCTCGTTGCAAAGATGAAGTGCCCCTGATCAGTTACGATGGGTGAGCTGAAAGCAGGTGCCTTATGTCAATAATGGCAGCAGGGCCGGATGAAGCGCTGAGTTGGTTGCGACCAGCTCATCCTGGAAGGGAGAGTATGGATTGCCCATATAGTCTGTTACCATGCCTCCAGCCTCCAGGACCAGGAGCCAGCCGGCGGCGGCATCCCATGGCTGGAGATCCCGTTCGTAAAAAGCGTCAAGGCGGCCGCAGGCAACGTGGGCAAGATCAAGAGCTGCTGACCCTCCTCGGCGCATATTGCGGACGTTGGGCAGCAGGTTCTCCAGTTGATAGAGTATTTCAGGCAGGTATTCCTTTACCTTGTAGGGAAAGCCGGTTGCAACAAGTGAATCAATGAGGACAGGGGTGTCGGTTACTGTGATCCGGTTATTGTTAAGCCAGGCGCCATGGCCCAGGCAGGCATAAAAAAGCTCGTCAAGCAGCGGCGCATAAACAACGCCGATTTTTGGCACCCCTTTTTCCAGAAGGGCGATGGAAACCCCAAAATAAGGAAAACCATGGGCAAAGCTGGTGGTTCCGTCAAGGGGATCGATAATCCACATGGTTTCTTCAGGTGAGGGTATGGTTCCCCCTGATTCCTCTGCCAGGCAGGATATTTCCGGCCAGTCTTTTTGCAGTGCAGCAATTATAGCTGCTTCTGCCTCAGGATCGGCTTCGGTAACCAGGTCGTTGATTCCTTTTTTGTGAATGGTGTGTTTCTGCTGGTAGTATGTCAGGTGTATCCTGCCGGCTTTTTTTGCCGCATTGCAGGCGCTTGTGAGCAAACCGGCAAGGCGGTCGCTGCCTTTAAGAGATGGTATGTGAACGGCTTTATCCATTGTTACTCCTGTGAAAAGAGATGGTGTATACAGGTAACTGCTCTCAGGGTATGCGCCACCCTGATTTCGCTTGCTTTGCGTGTATTGTTTAAATTATTTCCCATAGTTCCAGTACGTTTCTGTATACCTTGGAGCGAGGAAGATCAAGATCTCCCGCTATCGCCTGAACAGTATCTTTCAGGGTTGCCTGCTGTTTCTTTTTGTACCATTGTACAAGCTCTTCCAGGTTATCTGGCTTTGTGCCTGTCTCAGTGGGGGCGCCATGGACTATGAGCACCAGCTCCCCCTTGATGCCGGAAGAGGTATGTTCAATAAGCTCGGTCAGGCTTGCTTTTTTGCCTTCTTCGTGGATTTTGGTCAGCTCTCGCAGCAATAATGCCTCACGGTCTCCAAGGATATCTCTCATGTCTGTGAGTGATGCATGTATTCGGCGGGGTGATTCATAAAAAATTAGCGGCCAGCAAAAACAACGAAGCGAAGTGATAACCTGCCTGCGTTCCATTCTTTTGGCCGGTAGAAAACCGCCAAAGAAGAAACTCTTTTCAGGTATGCCGGCGATGGAAACAGCTGCAGCCAGAGCTGACGGGCCGGAAACTGCCTGGATAGAGATACCGTTTTCTCTCGCTTTATTGACCAGGGCTGCTCCTGGATCAGAGAGACCTGGCGTTCCTGCGTCAGAGACAAGGGCAACGTCTTTCCCCTGGACAAGCATTTCAAGGAGAACGTGAGATTTTTTTTGTTCCTGCTCTCGATAATAACTTGTCAGAGGAGTCTGTATATGAAAAGCATTACACAGTTTTTTCGTATGACGTGTGTCTTCGCAGGCGATGATATCAACGCTTGAAAGAGTCTTTACTGCTCGTGGTGTCATCTCTTCCAGGTTGCCTATAGGTGTTGCCACAACGTAGAGGCGGCCATATGGTGTTGCCTGAGCAGTGTGCATTGATAAAGTAGTCCAGGTGTAAGTCCTCACAGGGTGTGTACAGGGCCTGTGACCGGTTATGCTTGATCTATGGAAGAAAGAAAGCGCTGAATTTCTTCTGTCTTTTTCATGGATTCGAGCCATTCGGTCGGGATTGCCTCCTCACCAAGCCAGGCGCCAAGAACCATGCCAATAACAAGGCCACGTGCGGCGGAATCTCCACCGGCCATGACATTGTCAATCAGTCCTGCTCGCAGATTGTCCTGATGTTTGAGGATAAAGTGTACTGCTCCTGGCAGTGCATTTGCAACACCGCACATGGCTCCAGTCTCCTGAATAACTTTTCGGCTGTCATCTCCTGCCGTATCAAGACAACGTTCCAGACGCATGGCAAGATCAATACTGTTGATGCCGTCAGAAACAAGCTGTTCTATGGTCTCTCTGGGAGAGCTGCCATCAAGGGCGGCAAGGGTTAGCTGAGTGATAAAATCTGCACCAACCAGAAGGTCTTCACTTGTATGAGTGATTTTTGTTTGTTCCTGCACAGCTTTCATGAGAGCTGCGCGATTGTCTTTCAAGAGATAGATCAACGGTGCAATACGTGCAGCGCCGCCAAGATCAGCTGAAGGTGAGCCAATAAAAATCTTTCCTGGATTTTTCTCTGCATTTATAAGGCTCTTCTTTGTTGCCCCATCCATATATCCATCATACTTTTTCGCAAAATTGAGCCATGCAGAAAAAAATGATACAGGAGAAAACCCCTTTTCCTCGCTTATATTTTTCAGGAGCAGCAAGGTCTGGTCACCATAGTGGGTGAACTCGCCCGCTGTCCTGCCGGAATGATATGAGTTTTCTTGTGGCGTGGTAAATGTTGAAATTTCCCCATATTTTTCATCGATTACAGCTGTATCATAGATCCAGTGCGGGCCAAGAGCCAGTGCATCCCCGGTAAACGATGCAAGTACCATTGCTTTTGCATGCTGCATGGTAACACCTCCAGTATATGGTGTTGGGTAACTGTTCACACGCGCTTCATCTTTGCGCGCCCGTCATTATTTTTTGCCTTTACCGCTTAATGTAGCTGCATTTTTCAGTTGCCGCCAGCAAAATGCACTATGATCTTATCGTGAAACAAATCAGAACGTATGGAAACACCATGTTTAACATTGTTTCGTTCTTTTTGCTGCTGCCTTGCTCCTGAAAGAAAAAAACTGTTTGTAGCTCGTTGTAAAATCGTATTTTTAAGAGAAAGTCGAGGTGTTGGCATGTCTTGTGCTATGGGTTGGATAAAAAATGGTCTCCATGTACTTACCGTCAATTAATAAAAGGAGTCGATTATGTCCTCTATAGCTCTTTTTTACAGCAGTTTTTGCAGGGAAGATGAAATTGCAGATCAGCTCGCTTCCATAACAGGATATACTGTTTTTCGTGACAGTGATCTGATCAGTGCCACAGCATCTCGTTTTCATCTGGAAAAGGAAAAAGTGGAACGCGCCCTCATTGGCCCAACCTCGGTGTTCAATTCTTTTACGCTGGAACGTGAAAATATACTCGCACAGCTCAAGGTTACTCTTGCTGAAGAGATAAAACAGGCTCATATGATTTTTAGCGGGTTGCATACGCTTTTATTGCCCGGGACAATTTCCCATTTTCTTCGAGTCGGCCTTTTTGATGAAAAGAAAAGCAGGATCAAGCGGGCGATCTCCGAGGGACTCAGTGAAAGGCGGGCGATAAAACTGATCAAGAAAAATGACAGCAGGACAGGGGACCTCGCCCATTTTCTCCACATGAAACCTGCCAATGACCATTCCCTCTATGATATATTTTTACCTATGGGAGAGACCGGCACAGAGGAGGCTGTGCAGATTATTATCGAAAATTACAGGAAGCCTGCTGTCCTGGAAACACCTGAATCCATACAGGCCGTAGCAGATATGCAGCTTGCGGCCCAGGTTGAACTGGCGCTTTTGAAAAAAGGGCATGTCAACAAGGTCGAATGTGTTGACACAAAAATTACTCTCTATATTGATAACAGCTTGCACAGCTTTGAAAGTACGGCCAGATCCCTGAGAGATATTGCTGAAACAGTGAACGGAGTGAGTCAGGTGGAAGTCGCTGCTGGCAAGGATTATCACGTTTCAATTTACCGGGACTGCCACTTTGAACTGCCCCCGAAAGTATTGCTGGTGGACGATGAGCAGGAATTCGTGCAGACCCTGTCGCAGCGACTTAATATTCGCAACTATGGCTCCTATCCGGTCTTTGACGGTGAGCAGGCCTTAACGTTGCTGGAGACTGAAACCCCTGACGTCATGGTGCTGGATCTCAAAATGCCTGGTATCCAGGGGGTGGAGGTGCTTCGACAGACCAGAAAGTCCAAACCAGAAACCGAAGTGATTATTCTCACTGGTCATGGTTCGGAGGAGAACCGTAAGGTCTGTATGGAGCTGGGAGCGTATGCGTATCTGCGGAAACCGGTTGATCTTGCCGAATTAACGGCAACAATTGATAACGCCTATAAGAAAGTTGCCGCGACCAGAATGGCGCACACTGCATTGGCCTGACTGCAGGACCACTCTCAATAGAAAAGAGGAAGTAACTCCTCACAGGTCACCCCTCTTGGAACGATCACGACCCGCCGCATAGAGGGGCTATAGCTGGCAATCGTGCTTGTCCAAATATGGGCAACCTGAGAGCAGCTACAAGTTTGAGGCATGTAAAAATCAAAGGGTTATACACCCAGTGAGTAGCTACAAGAGGAATAACTATGGATAGTCAATTTGCAACCAAGGTTATGCTGGTGGATGATGAATCCGATTTTATCGAGCTTATGTCCCGGCGGCTGGAAACGCGGGGTTTAAAGGTCCTTGCTGCAACCAGCGGGGAAGACGCTGTTTCGTCAGCAGAGGATAAAAGCATTGATGTGGCTGTTGTCGATCTCGCCATGCCTGGTATTGACGGCATTGAAACATTAAAGAAAATTAAAATGATCCGACCTGATGTTGAGGTGATCATGCTTACCGGACATGCCACCGTTCAGTCCGGCATTGAAGCAATGAAGCACGGGGCGGTCGATTTTCTGGAAAAGCCAGTCGATCTCAATGTGTTGATGGAAAAGATCCGCAACGCAAAAGAGGCTCGTATGACCGCCATGGAAAAGAAATCTGAAGAAGAACTGCGGCATATTCTCAAGAGCCGGAGCTGGTAAAAAAACAGCATCGATTACCAGCTGTATCCCCCTTCTAACTCTTTGAATTAACTGCAACAGGTTACCTGCAGTGACCTGGACAGGAGAACTGTTTTTTATGAGTAACTGCTCCCGGCACCCATCTTTGGGCGGCCACGATTGCCCAAATCTGGGAGGCCTGAAAGCAGTTACAGGCTTAAAAGCAGGTGAAGCCAGGATGATACATGCCCTATGAGGGGCTGCTTTTGTGATTGCAATAAATAATACTGGCGATGCGTATACTTGCTGCATGGTGCGCAGCGCAAACGACAAGAGGTGAGAAAGATGTCAACATCTACAATGGAAACCATCGGCCTGCGGGAGGCACAAAAGAGAATTGACTGGAAACGGCTTTTTTTTATGCTGCTTGGGATCGGCCTGTTTGTCTTTATTTATTACTGCCCGCCCTGGCCGGATGCCATTGATCCTTTAGGGGAGCATTTTGTTCTCAGTCAACAGGCAAAGGGAGCACTGGCTGTATTTGCCCTTGCTGCTGTCTGGTGGGTTTTTGAGGTGGTGCCCATCGGGGTCACCAGTCTGGCCATTGGCACATTGCAGGCTTTGTTTATGATCAGGGATCCCAAGGTGGCTTTCAAGGATTTCATGGATCCTTCGGTGCTGTTTATCTTCGGCTCCATCGTCATCGGTATGGTCTTTACCAAAACCGGCCTGACCAAACGGCTTGCCTATAAAATGCTTTCCATCGTCGGTGAAAAGACGAACCTGATCCTGCTTGGCTGTTTTGTCATGACAGCCGCCCTTACGCATGTCATGGCGCATACCGCAGTCGCGGCAACCATGTTCCCGCTGCTCATGGCTATCCATGCACTGTACCGTGAAGACGGCCAGCCGACCAGATTCGGCAAGGCACTTTTTATCGGCATGGCCTATGTGGCGGGTGCAGGGTCCATCATTACCCTGCTGGGCGCGGCGCGGGGTGCGGTAGCGCTTGGATTTTACAAGGACATCATGAATGTTGATATCAGCTTTTTCCAGCTGACCGCCTACATGTTCCCCATTGGCTGGCTCATGACCTTTCTTTTGTGGGGGTTTATGATGCTGGTGTTCAGGCCTGAACATGATCGCATACCAGGACTGAAGCAACGTTCAAAACGTATGTATAATGAACTGGGCAGATGGAGCCGGCAAGAGATTCTGACGGCGGTTATTGTCATGTTGACCATCCTGCTCATTGCTTTAAAGAATTTTGTGCCGGTGCTGAAGCCATTGAACAAAACAGGGATACTTCTTCTCTCAACCGTTGCCTTTTTCCTGTTTAACATCCTTTCTTTGGATGACCTGGAAGAGATTCCCTGGAACATCATCCTGCTGTTTGCCGGTGCCATGTCAATCGGTTTCTGCCTCTGGGATACCGGTGCCGCCAAGTGGCTGGCTGTTAACTGGCTAGTGCTCTTTCAGAAATCTTCCCCTCTTGTCTTTATTCTTGGCATGGCCTTTTTCGTCATGATAATGACTAATTTCATCATGAACGTGGCTGCCATTGCCATTTCATTGCCGGTGGCGCTTGTTATTGCTCCATACCTTGGTGTCGCCGGTGAAGTGATTCTCTTCTCTTCACTGATAGTTGCCGGTATGCCCTTTTTACTGCTGGTTGGCGCGGCGCCGAACGCCATTGCCTACAGCTCCAAACAGTTCACTCCGGGTGAATTTTTCCTCTGGGGCATCCCCGCAAGCATGATGCTGATGGGCGTCACCTGGCTGGCCGTAACAGGTATCTGGCCGCTCATGGGTATGGAGGTGTATGTGCCGAAGGTCATGTAACCTCGAAGTAACTACCTCCTGTAACGTTGCATACGCGTAACTGCTCTCAGATCACCCCTCTTCGGGCGATCGCGACAGGCCGCATAGAGGGGCTATAGCGGCCAATCGTGCTTGCCCAGATCCGGGAAATCTGAAAGCAGTTACAGGCGTAAAGTAAATAAAACTAGTGTCCTGTCAACGCTGAAATGTCAGGATATTGCGCCGGATTTTTCTTGTCCTTATGCAGCCTTGTCCTGGGTTGCATAGTAGTGCTCTGTGACCCAGGGCAAGGCTGCATAAGGGCTGAAAAAGACAAGACCCGCAACCCAAGAGGCCTTACACCTCAAATAATTTCTTGTTTTTTATGACAGGAAATGAAGAGTAAGGTACTAAATATTGATGGTAATCCAGCAGGCCCCTGTTGCAGGGGCAACAGTTTTCACTGACCAGGCTTATTACCTTGTCATTCCTGCGATGCTTTTATGCGCTCCGGCAGGGTAAGTTGGGTGAATTTTTTTCAAAATTTATTGCGCAGATAGTTTTTTTGTAAGATATTACTTTTTATCTAAAAAAGATAGGTAACTGTTCGAGCGGCGTATAAGATATTTATTTTGCTTGATTTTTTTCTGTAGCTGCTTGCAGGCTGCCTGGATTCGGGTAAGCGCGACTGGCAGCTGTGGTCCCTCTATACGGCAGGTCGTAATCGTCCGAAAATGGGTGAACTGAGAGCAGTTACAAAGATAGTTGGTCCTTGCTGTTGTAAATGTATACTGCTGTCGATATCGTAATAAATTTGGTGATTCGAAAACTTTTCATTTCGCAGGAGTCCGACATGACGATTAAGAACAAGCTTATTTTCTTAACAGGTATTGCCGTTGCATCTCTTTCGATCTCAATGGTTTGCAGTACCATTGCAGACAGGGCAGAAAGGCATGTTCGCGTCCGAATGCATGAAGCCAACCAGAACAGATACCTTTCCTATGTTCTGGCAAATGAGTTTCGACAGACTTCCGAAGACCTGACGAGACTATGCCGAACCTATGTTGCTACCGGGGAGCAGATATACTGGGACCAGTATTGGGATATCGTTAAATGGAGAAACGGAGATATTCCCCGTCCAGCCTATGTAAACGAAAACCTTTATCGGGGTAAAAAGAAAGAGCAGCGTCAAATTATGAAGGAACTGGGATTCTCCGAGAAAGAGTTTGCCCTGCTCAGGGAGGCATCAGCTAACTCTGCTGATCTTATTGCCCTTGAAGATCAGGCCATGAAGACCATTAAAGAAGCTGAAATTGTTGATGGCGTGGCTCAGGCCCGTCAGGGGGAAACACCTGGGCAGTTCGCGTTACGCATTGTCTTCGACGACCAATATCATACCGAAGTAGAAAAGATCATGGCTCCAGTGACCCAGCTTTTTGCAGAGCTTGACCGAAGAACTGCTGCTGCTGTCGAATCGGCCGAACAAAAAGCCGTGTTATGGAAATATATTGCCCTTGCTATGCAATGTGTGATGATTGTTTCATTTGTCCTGCTGGTATACTTTATCTGGACAAAGGTTCTCAATTCAATGATGTCATTTATCAAAAATATTCAGGTTGTCGCCAACGGTGATTTAACACAAAAAATTGAGACCGGCAGCACGGACGAAATAGGCCTGTTTGCCCAAGCCTTTAACACAATGACCGGGAACCTGAGACATATGTTTACCGGTATCGCCTCAGGAACGCAAACACTGACAGCGTCTTCCTCTCAACTGGTCAATATTGCTGAACAGATGAACGCCGGGCTGGGCGATATCTCAGGCCGGTTCACCGCTCTTTCCACATCTGCTGAAAATATGAGCACCAATATGAATAATGTGGCTGCGGCGATGGAACAGACTGCGATCAACACCAATGTTGTGGCAGAGGCCTCCGGCAATATATCGAATACAATCGGGACAATAGCAGAATATTCTGCAAATGCACGGTCTATAGCAGAAGCGGCTGCAAACAAGGCCTCTGATGCAACGCTTAACATTGAACAATTAGGCACTGCTGCAAACTCCATTGGTAAAGTTGTGGAAACAATCAACGAGATTTCGGAGCAGGTTAACCTGCTTGCGCTCAATGCCACAATAGAGGCAGCGCGGGCTGGTGAGGCCGGCAAAGGTTTTGCCGTTGTTGCCAACGAAATCAAAGAGCTTGCCAAGCAGACGGCTGAGGCATCTGAAAGCATACGAGGCGAGATAGCTGGTATTCAGGGAAGGACAACACGAACTGTCGACCAGATTTCTGAAATCACAAAAGTTATCAACGAAGTCAGTGATGTCGTCAATAAAATCGCAACGTCGGTTGATGAGCAGGCCGTCGCGACCACCGAGATCAGCAGCAATGTCTCCCAGGCTTTTCAGGGTATTCAGGAGATAAATGAAAACGTCAACCAGAGTTCAACTGTTGCCGCTCATATTTCATCTGACATAGCAAACGTTACGCAACCTGTCGCCGAAATGAAGGAAAGCAGCGATATTGTGAAAAACAATGCCCTGGAATTATTAAATCTTTCAGAGGAATTATGGAAGAAGGCAGAACAGTTTAGGATCTGAACCGTAACCAATCACGGGGTCTGTTCTTCTGCGTTATTCTCTACTTCTGACGTGTAACTGGTCACGGGTGCAACAGCATTGGACAGGCACCATTTCCCGCAGGTAAGCAGGCGAATTGAGACTCCGTGTAAGGTGTATGCGGGCAATGGTGATCGTACAAAGATGAGGTGCCTGTGACCGTTTACAAAGCAGGTCTGTCAGCCGGTACATGCAAAAAAAGGTCCATTCATCTTGCTTCATCTGTTGCCCTGTTTATTGGCCATAAAGAGGTGTGCCTGTGAGAGCGTCTTCTTTTCTGCAAAATCAGGCCCTGATGGTGGACATACTTAACGGTATTCCCCATGGGATTGCTCTTCTGGACGGTAACCTCTGCATCGCGGGGATGAATCGCTTTCTTGAGACCATGACCGGGTATGATGTCAATGAGGTCCGGGGCGTGTATGCTGACTATGTTCTGCGCACCAACCTGGGTTCAAACGATCAGATTGCCCGGTCAGTGCTGGAGACTGGTGAAACGGTTGCCATGGACGGGAATATCATCAACAGGGCCCGGTCAGTCATCCCTGTTTATTGTACTCTTTCCAGGCTGCACAATGAAGAGAGGCAGCCTATGGGGATACTGGTGGTCATTGAGGATATGTCTACCCTGCAGGAAGCCAGGGCAGCCTCCAGCAGGGCGGAATGCAGCGGTGATATCCTGGGACACAGTCCACAGATGAAAGAGGTGTTTACCATGATGAGTGTCCTTGCCAGAACCGACGCTTCGGTGCTGATTACCGGAGAAACGGGCACCGGCAAGGACAAGATTGCCGAGCAGCTCCACAGGGCCTCACAGAGAAGCAGACAGCCTTTTGTCAAGGTCAACTGCGGCGCCCTTCCGGAAGCGTTGCTGGAGTCAGAATTGTTTGGTCATGTCAAGGGCGCGTTTACCGGTGCAGTCAAAGATAATATGGGTATGTTTCGTCTGGCTGACAAAGGGACCATATTTCTTACGGAAATCGGTGACCTGTCCTTGCCCTTACAGGTCAAACTGCTTTCGGTTCTGGATGACCAGGAATTTTATTCGGTGGGGAGCAGCAAAAAAGTACGGGTTGATGTACGGATTATTGCCGCTACCCACAGGTCGCTGCGCGAGGAGGTGCATAAGGGAACATTTCGGGAAGACCTTTTTTACCGTTTGAATGTTCTTCATCTTCATGTCCCGCCTCTCAGAAAAAGAACTGGAGACGTCCGGCTGCTGCTGGATCATTTCCTCAAGCTGTTCAGCCGTCAGCTGGGGAAGAAAATAACAGGCTTTACTCCCGGAGCCCTGGATGCACTCCTTTGTTTTTCCTACCCCGGTAATGTTCGGGAACTGCGCAATGTGGTGGAGTATGCTGCCAATCTCTGTCAAAAAGATACAATAACCCTGAAGGATTTGCCTGTGCAGGTGCTCAATCCCGTAGAGCACCAATATTGCCCCGCCACTGGTGCTGAACCTTGCCCGGAAACGCAGCAGGCTCCTGCTCAAGCCGGAGCTGTTGTACCTGGAAGCTGGGCTGCCGTGGAACGGGAGCGTATTCTGGAGGCGCTTAAACAAAGCAGCGGGAATCGCACCAAAGCCGCCGCAATACTTGGCTTTGGCCGGACAACCCTGTGGCGCAAGCTGAAAAAATACCATTTGGCATAACTGGAGCAGCAATGAAAATCTTGATGACCATTCGTGGGGATTATATCTCCCCCAGATTTGACTGCACCGCAGAAGTTATCATTGCAACCTGTTATAACCGGCAGCTGCTCGAAGAATCACGTTCTATCATTCTTGACCATGTCTCTGCAGAGCGTATTTGCGATATTATTCTCAAGGAGCAGGTGTCACTTACTATCTGCGGCGGCATAGAAGAGAAGCATTATCAATTTCTTGTCTGGAAGAAAGTGAAGGTGCTCGACGGGATTATCGGGCCGCATCAGGATGTGCTGGAGGCAGCCATGAAGGGAAGTCTTTCGGCGGAGACAATCTTTCCCGGAGTCATAACATGGGGGTACACCACATGAAAGAAAAGCGAACGTGGATATCCTGGCTGCTGCCTTCACCCTCTGAAAAGGAAGGGGGGCTGGATGAGAGGGAAAATAATTATACCTCTTTTTCCAGGAGTTTTTTTGTCATCCTGCTCGGGGTCGCCCTGACCCCTCTGTTACTTATCTCTGTGCTCTCTCATTATCAGTATCAGCGGCTGCTGCAGAACAATGAAGTGACCCAGATGGTTCTGAACCTGGAACAGTCGGAAAATACCATTGAACGGTTTGTTTCCAAGCTTCAGTCCATCATCAGGTTTGTCGCCAGGGATGACCGTTATGAAGAGTTGCTGAATCCAGATGAGCTGAACGCGCTTTTTATCAGGTTGCAACGGGAATACCCTGATTTTGCCGATATTGAAGTGATCAATTCATCAGGTCACCAGAAGGCCTATGTCGGCCCCTATGAATTGAGCGGAAATGACTACAGTGAACAGACCTGGTATCAAGAGGTCTTGCAGCGGGGGGTATATATCAGCAATGTCTTTTCAGGTTTTCGCCAGGTCCCTCATTTTGTCATCGCCGTAAGACGCGAATTACCAGGTGAGCAGGGATTCTGGGTGCTTCGTGTCACCATTGACGGTAAAACCCTGCAGCGCTATGTGGATACCGGTGCTGCCAGCTCGCTCAGCGATGTCTATCTGCTGGACGCCGACGGCATTATTCAGACCGAACCCCGTAAATATGGACGCATTGGTGAACATGGGTTGTTGCATAACCCGGAAAACGATGCCGGTTTCAGTGTCAGAGATACCCTTGCCAGGTATCAGGAGTTACTGCTTCAACATGCTGATGTCGCGGTGGTCCGCACCCCTGATGGCTCGGAGGTATTGCGGGCTTCCGTGGATTTGCCCTCAACCCCCTGGCGCCTGGTACTGGTCAAGGAACTCTATCTTCACGGCGAGGCCTGGCTGAATTTTAAGCTGCGCCTTTTTGCCATCATCCTTGGCTGTATTCTTCTTTCAGTGTTGCTCCTGCGTCGTATCAGCAGCGGTATTATCGGGTATCTTCGCACCTCAGATACCCGCCGTCAGCATTATTTGGTCGAAGCGGAAAACGCCAACAAGCTCGCTTCCATTGGCAGGCTCGCAGCCGGTGTCGCCCACGAAATCAATAACCCGCTCTCCATTATCAATCAAAAGGCCGGGCTGGTTATGGATTACTTTGATATGACCGATGACTTTAGCTATAAGACGGACATGCTCAAGGCCCTGGACGGAGTGCAGGAGAGTGTTGATCGATGCAAGGCCATTACCCATCGGCTGCTTGGTTTTGCCCGGCACACAGACATTATGACTGAAGAGCTGGATATAAACCTGCTGCTTGAGGAAGTAGTGGCTTTTCTGGAAAGAGAGGCGACCTATAATCAGATTGCCATTGTTTTTGATCTGGATACTGACCTGCCGTCTCTGTATAGTGATCGAGGACAACTGCAGCAGGTCTTTCTCAATATTATCAATAACGCGATTGACGCCATTGGCAGTAATGGAAAGATCATTGTGCGGACCAGTATGCTCACGAAAACCGAAATCCAGGTTCAGGTGATAGACGATGGCCCGGGGATGGCCAAAGACGTTGTCCGCCATATCTTTGAGCCATTTTTTACAACCAAGGAAACCGGCAAGGGTACAGGGCTTGGCCTGTCGATCACCTATGGTATTTTGAAAAAACTGGGAGGCCGTATTCAGGTGGAATCAATTCCCGGGAAGGGAACTGACTTTGCAATTATTTTACCCCTGCGATACATACAGGAGTGAAGCTCATGATTGAAGGAAAAATATTAATAATTGATGATGAGGCCGAATTTGCCTCTACGCTCTGCCAGCGCCTGAAGCTGCGGGGCATTACGGTCAAGGATGCACACAGCGGTACAGAAGGCATTGAGCAATTAAATGTTTTTGCACCGCAAATAGTTATTCTTGATCTGAAAATGCCGGACATGAGCGGGCTTGATATTCTGGCCAGGATCAAGGAAGAACACGAAAATATCGAGGTTATCATGCTGACGGGGCATGGTTCTGTGGCCGCAGGTATTGAGGCAATGGAGAAAGGGGCCTTTGATTACATTATGAAGCCGATTGACCTGGGTGAGCTGCTGGAGAAGATTAAACTGGCTGACAGGCGTGGTAAGGGAGAAGATAATGCTGGAGAATGAATCAATGCACGCCCTCCGGGTGGAACAGATGAATTCCTATGGCCGCCTTATGGCCAGTTTTTCCCATGAGCAGAAAAACCACCTGGGTATTATCCGGGAAGCCAATGGCCTGGTCAGTGATTTACTGATCATGCATGGCAGCCAGTTGGATGAGCAGCTCAAAAAAACACTGGAAAAGAGCCTGGTCACCGTTGAAGAACGGGTGGGCCGTATGGCAGAGGCGTTCCATCATCTGAGTGGTTTCGCTCACAGATCTGATACAAGGCTCTCCTCGTTTCAACCTGAGCAAGTGGTTAAGGAAATCTGCCAGTTTCTGGAGCGATTTGCCAGGCTTGCCCAGGTCAGGCTGCATCAGGCAGATGGAGGAGAAGTCCCTGCCGTATACAATGACGCAGCCTTGCTCCACCATGTACTCTTTCGTCTGTTTTTACAAGGCCTTGAGGTGCAGCGACCCGGTAGTACGATGCATGTTGTTTCTTCGGCCAGCGGGCCGGACGCCAGTATTTGTTTTCAATGGCAGGATCTGGCAGCCCCTGAAGCTGCAATCCCTGAATCACTTATCCCGGCCATTGAGCGGCTCAACGCTGCCTGCACGGTTGAGCAGGATGCCAGTGAAACAGCGATTCAGTTGATTCTTCCTTCTGTTGAGCGGTGACAGGTTGCGTAACCAGGCATGGGGTCTGTACTGTAGCGTTATTCTCTGCTTCTGACGTGTAACTGATCACAGGTGCAACAGCATTGGGCAAGCACTCTTTCGAGCAGGTAAGCAAGCGACGTGAGGCTTTGTATACAAGAGTATGCGGGAAAGAGTGATCGGGCAAAGATGAAGCACCCGTGATCAGTTACCAGGTTGCAGGTCTGGTCATTTTTCTGTGTTGAGCTGTCTTTTTTATCCGAAAGTCTCTCGGTGGAAGTGAGACCCACCCCTTGCCGAAGTGACGAGCTTTCATGGCTTGTGTGTGGCTGGCAAACCTGATCCAGCCATGCTGGTTGATACGTTGTCAGATAGGGCCACCTTCCTCAAATAACAAAATCGGGATAATGGCGGCTAAAACAAGGCAATAAAATCCATATAGTTAAGCAAATAATTACCTGCAGGCAAACAGGATACCAGGTATTCTTGGCTGGTGCTTATCGGATAAAAAACACCAAAAACCAAACAAAAGGAGAACTCTCATGAAAAAGATTATGACAGCCGGGTGCATAATGTTATTGTTTGCCTGCCCCACCACAGGATCAGCCGCTGTTTCCTATACTGATTTCACAGATATCACTACCAATAACTCACACTATTTTGACGTGGATGGAGACGGAACTTCCGACGTAGGAGTTGTCTGGAGTTATGATGACTGGGCGGATGATACCACAGCAGAAGCCACTGTTCCCTTGGGAGCAAACGCCGCTAATGGCTTTGCACAGGCAAACTATCTCGCCAGTCGGTTATCTCTTGGGGACACAATCGATGAGAGTCTTGACTACTATAAAGAACCTGTCATGCTCAGCGAATATTGGGATGATTGGGAATACGTCTACAGCCGTTGGGGAGATTGGGACAATATGGGCGCAGACGAAACAGCCTATCTCGGGTTTCAATTTATCGCCGGCGACAATGCCCTCCATTACGGGTGGATTCAGGCCAGAGTAAACCCTGACAACATCTATATCACCCTCTACGATATGGCCTGGGAAACGACAGCAAATACGGCCATTGAGGCAGGCAATACCGGCTCACCTGTTCCAGTCCCTGGTGCTGTATGGCTTTTAGGGTCTGCCCTGCTTGGACTTGCTGGGATCACAAGAAAAAAATAATCCTGACTGCTCTCAGATCACCCTTCTTCGGGCGATCACGATTGGCTGCATAAAGGGGCTATAGCTGCCAATCGTGCTTGCCCGAATCCGGGCAAGCTGAAAGCAGGTGCAGGAATAAAGTATGCTCGATCAGGGGGATACAGCCCCTGTGACTCGTTGCTTTGTATTATATACAGGAAATATATCCATGCAATCAATGATGGTTGGGCTGGAAGAGAGGAGTTATCCGATCTGTATAGGCCAGGGACTTCTTGGCTCCGTTGGTGAGCGGATACGGCAAAAGCCAGCTGGTGCACGTTATGCCGTTATAAGTGACGATACCGTTGCTGCACTGTACGGGCCAGCATTGATGGCATCTTTACACAAAGCTGGTCTTGAGGGGCAGCTTGTTACCTTTCCGGTCGGAGAAGAGCATAAGCACCTGGAAACGATTACAGCGCTTGCCCGGGAACTTGCCCAAAGAGGGTTTGACCGCAGTGACGCGCTCATAGCGCTTGGTGGCGGCGTTGTCGGTGATATGACAGGTTTTCTTGCCTCAGTGTACATGCGGGGAATTCCTTTTATCCAGATACCGACAACCCTGCTGGCCCAGGTTGACAGCTCAGTTGGCGGCAAGACAGGTGTGGATATCCCTGAAGGAAAAAATCTGGTCGGTACCTTTTATCAGCCCAGGGCGGTGTTCATTGACATAGATGTCTTGACCACCCTGCCGGATAACGAATATCGTGGCGGCCTGGCTGAAGTCATCAAGTACGGTATGATCGTTGATGCTGATTTTTTTCGTTTTTTACAAGAGCAGCGTGCGGCCATTCTTGCTCTTGTTCCTGACGTGCTTGAACACATGATAAAAACCAGCTGCGAGATCAAGGCCGGGGTGGTTGAGGCAGATGAACGGGAAGGTAACCTGCGCCGAATCCTGAATTTTGGCCATACCATAGGTCATGCAGTTGAGGCAGGCTCCGGCTATACCCTTATCCATGGGTTTGCTGTGGCCATCGGTATGCAGGCTGCTGCTGAACTGGCGGTGCTGCATGGCAGTGCAGACAAAGATGTAGCCTTGAGTCTGCGGGATATTTTAAAACAGTATGAACTGCCCACGACCATCCCTGCAGCCATACAGCGGGAAACGATTCACAGGTATCTGTTGACCGACAAAAAGACCATTGGCGGCCGGGTGTTTTTTGTGCTGCCGGAAAAAATCGGAAGAGTTATCATTACTGATCAGGTAACAAAAGAGCATATTGATGCAGTGATCACACAGGAATCCTGAACCATGCCTATTTATGAATTTTACTGCGGCAGCTGTAATATGGTGTTTAATTTTTTCTCACAGCGGGTGAACACGGAAAAGTGCCCTGACTGCCCGAAGTGCGGAAAAAAGCATTTGCAGAAGATGATGTCCACCTTTGCCACCATTGGCAAGGCAAGAGAAGGGGACGGGGATGATCCCATGGCAGGTCTTGACGAGAGCAGGATGGAGCATGCCATGGAAGGCCTGATAAAGGAGGTTGAAGAAATAAATGAAGATGATCCCCGCCAGATGGCTGATCTTATGCGCAGGTTTACTGAAAAGACAGGTTTGTCAATGGGAGATCATATGGAGGAGGCCCTTGCCAGGATGGAGGCCGGGGAAAATCCAGAGCAGATTGAAGAGGAGATGGGAGACCTGCTTGAATCTGACGACGCCTTTACTCTTGAGACCATGAAAAAGAAGATGCGCTCTTCTGCTGCTCCACCAGTATATGATGAAAAACTCTACGAACTATAACGCAGAGTTCACCGGCGAGTGAAACGAGGCCGATGTAACGACTTGTTAGGGCCCGTCAAAAAGCAGGGAGATTTAATGATAATTATAGAAATGGCTGTCTTCGCCTTGGTGACTTCGGCTTCACCAGGGCCAGTTAATATATTGGCAAGTATTTATGGAACTCAATATGGCTTGAAAAGAAGTGTACTGTATGTACTTGGTGCAACAATTGGTTTTTGTACAATATTA
>PDWJ01001277.1_pt1 | contig 31723 bp, 28 predicted proteins | sample 1430881 | NCBI WGS metagenome assembly PDWJ01 (sample SAMN01162460, study PRJNA174530) | Oral metagenome, whole genome shotgun sequencing project. | biome: Marine environment; feature: Marine mammal; material: Swab sample of the gingival sulcus; isolation source: swab sample of gingival sulcus...
TTTCGGCAGGTCTTGCGTTGGGGCAGGTTCTGCGTTGGGGCCTGCTGTCGGTCAACCTGTGCCGTTTGAACTGGCCTCAGATGGGACGTCGTGCCTGCCCCCAAGGGCTCCGACTGGGACGACTCGGACTGGCTCCGAGCGTTCCTTGCGCCAAGCGAGCTCCCCGTTCGCAGGCGCAGCCTCGAGCTGAGGCCGAACGCCTATGCTGGCTCCTGCCACTGAGCGTCCGAGAGAATGCTCGCAGGATTCACTCGCTTTACCGCACGAGCTTCTACCACCCCGTCAAACACGCCATGAACTCCAGATTGATGTACTCGGAGCCCCAGGCTGAGCTCCCGGCGGCGCTCGTTGCAGAGCTGGACTTCGGCGAAGCGCTGGTCCGACGGGCCTCTGAACTTGGTGGCGCGTCGCCGGCCGAGTCCCTCCAGTCTCTGTTGGGCCTTCTGCACAGGCCGGGGCGGCCGTGGCTCGGTGGCGCCATCGGGCCGGAGGAACGCCGGTTTTGAACGCGCCTCGCGAGCCTCGCGAAGCAGATCACCGGCACGCAGCCCAGCGATGCCAAGGACGAGCGGCTAGAGAGCGAAGAAGACTCGCCCGAGCAGCGCCCCGCAGATGACGAGGAGGATCCGCTCGCAGCGCTCCGACGCGAAGAGGATCCTGAGACTCGCGTGGCAGTTTTGAAATCGCTGGCCCGACGGCAGCCGGCACCCGAACTGCCCCAGCACGGGGACCCGAAGATTCGCAGCGAGAACGCATTGCTCTGGTCGGCGTTGACGGGCGGCGCCGCGGAGCGCGAACGCCTCCGCGCCTGCCTGGAGTCGCCGGACCATGGCGAAGACTTCGCCGAACAGGCTGCTCACGTGCTGGCACTCGAGCTCGGCCCTCGCCTGCTCGAGCGCTACGCGCCCTGGCTCGGCGCCGACGACTACGCAGCAAGCTTCGGCCGACTGAATGTCGCCGCGTGCCAGGCGCGGCTGCGGGAGCACGGCAAGACGGCCCTTCCGATTCGCCTCCCACGCGCGCTCGCCCATGCACTGCGCTTCGAACTCTGGAGCTTCGCCTGCGGCGACCCGGACGAGCTCCGCTCCACGCTGGGGCTGTTGCTGCGCCATCCCGAGGGACTCGCATTCGTGCGCCGCGAGCTCGCCCGCACGAGCGACGGCACCGAACTCGCGGTGGCGCTGTGGAACGAATACGGCCTGTGTCTGCCGTTCACGCCCTTCTTGTCAGAGAACACGACGCGATTCGCGGACGACGAGCGTTGCCGCAAGCGCCGAGCCCGGTCCTACGGTCTAGGCGAGTTGGCTCTGCCGGACGCCCATGTCCCGCTTCAGGAACTCCGCGACGCGTTGCGCCTTCGAGGATGCTCTCTGCGCTGACGGCAGGAACAGCTCCCGCATAGGGTTGTCCCTCGCCCCGATGTTGGCGTTCACGAGAAACCGCGGGTATCTGGTCATGCCCCGCGGTTTTCGGATTGTCTCGCCAGGCCCAAGCCACGGGTCAGCTCCGCAGCGGACCGGGTGCCATCGGTTCTTGTTGGCTTGGGCGTCGGCGGCATAGGGAGGATTTGCCAGACGCCGTCGCGTTGGCCTTCGCGCCACGGCCGGTGAGCGACGAGCCCAAGTTCGAGCAGGGTGTCGAGGGCACTATCGAGCCTATCGAGCGTAAGGTTGATCTCGGCAGCCATCCGGGATCTGCCGTAGTACGAAGCTCCTTCGCGGTCTGCGGCCAGAGCCAGGAAGCTGAGGATAGCAAGGCCATCCGCGCCCACTGATGGCAGCCAATGCCCACGGAGCAACTCTGCGTCGATCCACCCGAAGCCGTTCGCTGGTTCTCGCTTGAGCCCTGGATGCGGCGGATGAGGGCGAGAGTTCATTTCTTTCGCCGTGATCCCTTGGCTTGTCGGCCGCGCTTATTGCGTCTGGCGGCCGCCTGCTTACTCGCGCCGTCCTTCGACTCTATCGCGCGATAGGAGTGTCCCTCGATGACGATGATCTCGGCGTGACCAAGACTCACATCCGGCCGCACACGTCGAACGACAATCCGTTCAGCGAGTCGCAGTTCAAGACCGTGAATTACCGTCCCGAGTTCCCTCGGCGCTTCGGCAGCCTCGAGCACGCGCGTGACTGCTCGCGTGACCTGATCGATTGGTACAACAACGAGCATCCTCACAGCTCGCTGGCCTTTCTCACGCCTCACGACGTGCCTCACGGTCTGGCCGAACGAAGACTGGCCGAGCGGGCTGGCGTGTTCGAAGCTGCCTATTGCGATCATCCAGAGCGCTTCGTCCAAGGGCCGCCGAAGTTACCGATGCTCGCAGCTGCGGTCTGGATCAATCCGCCCACGGACACATCGACTGTCGATGCTCACGGGCCAGGCGAAGAAGATAAGAACAAGGCCGGGCACCAAGGCCGGGCCCCATCCGTCTTGCCGCCCACTCGGCGCTCCACGAAACCAAGACCGTCGCTGTCTCAGAATCGTTGACACGTTCCGATCAGAACACTTGACGAACCACGCCAACTACGACGCCACGGATCTGGATCCGGTAGCGGATGATGGGTGGGTAGTTGGGGTTGGCTGGCTGAAGGCGGAAGCGGCCCTTCTCCCGATAGAAGCGCTTGAGGGTTGCCTCGTTGTCGTCGATTACGGCGACAACCGTTTCCCCGTTGCGAGCCGTCGTGCGACGTTCGACGATCACGTAGTCGCCGTCACAGATGTGGTCCTCGATCATTGAGTCGCCGCGGACCTTAAGCAGGTAGTGATCGGGGCCGTGCGGCACGAGCTCTTGCAGGCTGATCGTTTCACGATCTTCGACCGCTTCAAGTGGCTGGCCAGCTGCGATCTGGCCTAGCACTGGCATCGACACTGCATCTGGAACCATGCCCCGCCCTTCTGGGCTGTCGGGGTCGTAGAGGATTTGGATCCCTCGTGCCTTGCCGCGAAGGCGAAAGATCGCTCCCTTGCGCTCTAGATGTTTCAAATGCTCATGCACGGTGATCTTTGAAACATCGAAGAAGTTGGCAATCTCCTCGAGGGTGGGGGCGAGAGCATTCTCGCGACGGTAATCCCGGATGAAGCGGAGTACGTCGAGTTGGCGTTCAGTTAGAAGCATCTTGTGTCGGGGGCTCAAATCACGGGAAGCTTGGTCTTGCAGTCGGCACTAGGGGGCCGCGAGGCTTTGGGTCATCGAGAGCCTAGTTACGGATCAGGCTGGCCGGGGCCTCGTGTCCTACGGGATTCTCTGAAATGCAAGGTCCTTTATCCAGTTCGAATCTTAGGCTATGGCGGTGAGGAATAGCTCGTTAGTCAGGCCGGGCGCGCAGGCCTCGCTTGCTGAGAGAGAGCAGCTGATGCCTGGACCTGTTCTAGCCTGCGAAGAATGCGAGGCCGAAAAATATCGTGAGTATGGCCAGGGTGCCGAGCATCTCCAGGGTGCGGTTCCAGCGCTCTGCTGGCCAGCTATCCCTGGGAGTGCTGCTCTCCTGCCTATTTGCTGGGGAGTATGCTTGCGGCTGCGCGCCAGCTTGGCTGCCGGACTGACTCAGTGCTGAAACAAGGGCCAACTGCCAGGCCAGTTGGCTTGAAATCTCAGCTTGCCGCTGCGAGGACGGCCGCTGCGAGGAAGGCCGCTGCGAGGAGGCTTGAATCGTGGATAGCCGCGAGCCAGAACTGCTCTGTGGCTCCGTTAGAGACTGGGAGGCCTTGGATTCGAGGGGGCGGGGTTCGCTGTTCCGGGGTTCGCTGCCCCGGGGTTCGCTGCCCCGGGGTTCGCTGTCCAGAGGTTCGGGTGCCTGAGATTTGGGCACCCTGGATTCCTGTACCCGGGTTTGCTTAGCAGAAACCCGGCTCCTTGCGCTTGGGCGCTTGCGGGGGCTCCATGCTTCCAGTTCTGGCAGGCCTTCGAAAAGGGATGTCTGAACGAGCTGCTGGCTTGCGAGGGCCAGGGGGTGGGTGTGCTGCTGCGGGGGATTCTGCTGCGGGGGATTCTGCTGCGGGGGATTCTGCTGCGGGGGATTCTGCTGCGGTATGTGCTGCCCTGCGGCTGAGTTCCCCGTCTCGGGGGCGAGTTGGCAAGAACTCTGGGTCATTCCTTTCCTCCCTTGTTAGGTTCTCGTGAGGTTAGGGGTCTGCTAGGTTTGCGCAAGGGGTATGTTAGGGCCTCTTTGGGCTTTTCTGCTCTGCTTGCTGTTGCCGTGCGATTTGTCAGTCGTGGTGCTAAGTTCCCGCATTCGGCCCGGTGGCGGGCCCTTTTTAGGCTTCTTCGGCGCCCTTTGGCGCCAGTGCTTGTCTTTTATGCCCGAGTCACTCGGCGCCCGTCGTGTTCCGATTGCGGCGGATACCGCGCGCTACGTTCTTCCCTTCCGGATGGCTCGCCTTCCGGTTTTTCGTTGGCCGGTCGCGGTCATTGGCGCAGGGGCAGCCGGTTCCGCCGCGGCCCTGGCTGCTGCCGAGCAGGGGGCTGAGGTTCTCGTCCTCGGCAAGCTTGCTCCCCATGCCAGTAACACCTACTGGGCTCAGGGCGGGATGGCGGTGGCCATTGGCGAGGGGGACAGTTCTTGCAGGCATGCGGAAGACACCCTCAAGGTGGGCTGCGGCCTGAGTGAGCCCGAGATCACTCAGAGCATCTGCGACGCCGCTGCGGACCTGCTTCCCTGGCTTGCCGAGCTGGGCATGGTCTTCGATCTTCGGCAGCGGAGTGCCGACAGCACTCAGCGCCAGCATCTTGCGCGCGAAGGCGGTCACTCGTTTCCGCGTGTCCTGAGTGCCGGTGGCGACTCGACAGGACGTGTCCTGCAAGAGCAGCTCAGCACCGCGCTGCAAAAGCACCCGGCGATCACGACCCGCTACGACCTCCGCGTGGTGGACTTGCTTGTCAATGAGGGGGAGTGCCGGGGCTTCATTGCTTTGGATGAATACGGCCGCGCCTACCTCGTGCGAGCCGGCCGCACCATCCTCGCGTCGGGTTCCGCTGGGCAGATCTTTCGCGAGACGACCAACCCTCCGGTCGCGACCGGCGACGGTCTGGCGATGGCCTACCGTGCCGGTGCCACCCTGCAGGATCTTGAGTTCGTCCAGTTCCACCCGACGACCCTCTATATCGCTGGTGCAGCCCGAGTCCTGATCTCCGAGGCCGTTCGCGGCGCAGGCGCCGTCTTGATCGATGGCACGGGGCGCCGGGTCATGCAGGGCAAGCACGAGATGCTGGACCTGGCGCCGCGCGATGTCGTTTCGCGGGCGATCCTCGAACGCATGGTCGAGACCGGCGACACCAACGTCTACCTCGACGCCAGCCGCATCGAAGGGAATGTCGCCGAGCGCTTCCCGCAGATCGCCGCGATGTGCGCGGCCTTCCAGATCGACATCGCCAAGGACCCGATTCCTGTGCGCCCCGGTGCGCATTACATGGTGGGTGGGATTCAGACGGATGGACACGGTGCGACCGACCTGCCCGGGCTCTTTGCTTGTGGCGAAGTCGCCTCGGTGGGTTTGCACGGCGCAAATCGTTTGGCCTCCAACTCCCTGCTCGAGGCGCTAGTGATCGGCCGCCGCGCCGGAGTCTTGGCCGCCGACCAAGGACTGCCCTCCTGCCATGAACTGGACCGCCTCGACGAGGATCCAGCCACCGGCTTTGCACGGCACAGCGATGGCGAAGTGGAACTCAACTACAACGACATGCTGTATTCGCTCAAGAGCTTGATGTGGCGTCAGGCCGGGCTGGCTCGGAGTAAGGATCTCCTCGCAGATGCCGGTGAGAGAGTCGCCTTCTGGGAGAGAATCCTCCTCTCGCGACCGCATCGAACGGCTAGCTATGTGGATCTTGCCAACATGCTCCTCGTCTCCCGGCTCGTGACTGCCTCAGCCGAGTTCCGCACCGAAAGCCGCGGCACTCACTTCCGCAGCGATTTTCCGGAGCGCGACGATGATCGCTGGCTTGTGCACAGCTGCTGTCAGCGCGAGGCCACCGCATGAGCGACGAGCGTCAGCCTAAGGATCTACAGGACTTCGAGCTTGGGCAGCTCCCAGGCGCGGCCCGCGCCGTCCTGATCCTCGTAAGCAAGGAACGCGTCGACGAGACTTCTCTCGACGAACTGTCCAGCCTTTGCCGCACTGCTGGTGTCTCCGAAGCTGGTCGTTTGATTCAACATCGCCTGCATCCCTCACCGAGCCACTACCTCGGCAAGGGCAAGGCCCTCGAGCTCAAGGAACTGGTCGAAGAGCTCGAAGCGGACCTCGTCGTCTGTGACGAAGAGCTTTCTCCCGTGCAGGGGAGGAACCTCGAGAAGGAACTCGGCGTTCGCGTCGCCGATCGCAGTGAGATCATCCTTGCGATCTTCAGTGACCATGCGCAGACGACCGAGGCGCGGCTGCAAGTTGAGCTGGCCCGGCTTCAGTACCAGGTCCCGCGGCTCCGCAGGCTCTGGACCCACCTCGACCGTGAGCGGGGCGGCACCGGCGCCCTTGGCGGCATGGGCGAGAAGCAGATCGACGTCGACCGCCGACTGCTCCAGCGTCGCATCACGCAGCTGCGCCGCCGTCTCGTCGATATCGAGGCGCGCAAGCAGCGTGAGATCGATTCCCGCCGTTCGGAGTTCCTCGTCTCGCTCGTCGGTTACACCAATGCCGGCAAGTCGACCCTGATGAACCGGCTGACCAACGCTGGCGTGCTTCAGGAGGACAAGCTCTTCTCGACCCTGGATACCCGCACCAAGCGCTGGGAACTCGAAGGCGGCCGCCACGTGCTGCTCTCCGACACCGTCGGTTTTATCCGCAGCATCCCCCACGATCTCGTGGCGAGCTTTCACGCCACCCTGGCCGAAGCCCTCGAAGCCGACCTCTTGCTCGTCGTCGCCGATGCTTCGGCGGAGGATGCCGAAGAGCGCCTCGAGACGGTTGCCGATGTCCTCGAGGAGATTGGTGCCGGCGGCAAGGATCGCATCACCGTGCTTAACAAGGTCGACCGAGTCGAGGACGCAGCGATGCTTGCCCTGCTGCGCAACAAGTTCGAGGGTGCCTGCGAGCTGTCCGCCTTCACCGGCGAAGGTTGCGAGGCGCTCACCGAGCGGGTGCACAGCTACCTGGATCTCTACGCCCAGGTTTGCTGGCTGCGAGTTCCCCACACGCAAGCGGGGCTGCAGGCACAGATGTGCACGGTCGCGACCGTGGAAGAGCAGCGCTTCGACAACGAGGCTGCTTATCTACGGGTGCGTGCTACCCCCGCTGTGCGCGATCAGCTCGTGGCGCGAGGCGCCGAGCTTGTTGATGAAGAGCAAGCTCCAAAGCCGACGGAATGAGCTGCTGCTGGGGCAAGGGCCTTTATGGCTCGCGCCCCAGTGCGCTACCCAGGCTCAACGTCCCAGCCCTCTAACGCGGAAGCTTGATCACGGTGCCCGGCTGCAGGCGGCGAGCCGCCGCGTCATCGAGCTTGTTAATGCGCATGACTTCGCCGAGGCGCTTGGCGTTGCCGTAGTGCCGGCGGACTAGGTCCGAGACGGTTTCGCCGTCGGCGAGCACGGCCTTGTCGAAGGCTGTCTCGCGCGGCGCCGGCCTAGAGGGCATCTTGGACGGATCGGGAACGATGGCGCTTGGCAGGGGGCGCGGCCCCTGTTCTGGGGATGCCGGCCCTGGCGCTGCCTGCCCTTGCGACGAATGGGCTGACGAGGCTGACCTGGGCTTAGCTTGATTCGCTGCCTTGAGCTTCAACACCGGACGTTGCCCGCCGAGCTTCAGCGTGAGCCGGTTTTCGATTCCGTCCGACATCTCGCCGAGGTCCAGAGACGGACTGTTCGCCTGCGAATCGCTCAGGCTCTTGTCGAACCAGAGCGCTCCACCGGCGAGAGCGAGCAGAATGCACAGCGATAAGACCAAGCGCATGCGCAGACGCTAGCAGAGTGCCCCGGAGCGCGCACGCCGGCTTCCGGGGCACTTGCCTCGCTACGATCTCTCGCAGCTCAGCGTTCGCTTAGCTCAGCGTTCAATCAGCTCCAGAGTAAAGCGGGTGCGGTGCAGCACGCCGTCAATCGGCTGCGTTACCCCCGCTCCCAGCACCAGCTTTGTCCCCGGCTTCAGGGTCAGGCTCTGCTCAAGCACGGTTTCTCTCAGGAGCGGCAGCTCCACAGCGCCGCTCTTCTCTGCGGTGGCTTGCACGTTTCGCATGTCGATCAGCGCACGATCCAGCATTTCGACATCAACCTGCACCTGCTTGCCCATCGGTATGCAGCTGACAAAGGCCTGCACTCCCGAGAAGAAGCTCTCGACTTCGGGGACACTCATCGTCGACTTCAAGGCGATCTCGACGTCGTAGTCGGTCACGCTGGGCTGCTCGTAGCCCTGCAGTGCGTAGCCATAGCGTCCGCCTAGGCAGGCTATGTCGATCGGCTGTCCCAAGCTTTGCCACTGGGCCGCACGGTTCTCGGTCGACAAGACTTCACGGCCGATGCGCACACGGAAGGAGCGGCGGTAGGGCTGGGCATAGAACGAGGCGATGGCCTTGGCCCGGGCGACGAGTTCGGGTTTCCCCAGGATCGCCAGTTGCGAACCGAGCCCCCACAGCTTCAGACCTTCGTCGGCCTGATCCCCGAGCAGGTTTTGAATACTGGCTACGAGGACATCTGTCGGCATCGCTGCTCCGCCGAACTTCGGGCCGAAACTGATCTCCTCCTTTTCTTCCTCCTGGCCGGGCTCCTCCGGCTCCCCGCGCAGGGCGAAGCTGTCGAGCAGGTTGAGCGGCACGAACTCCAGCACGGCGTCGCTCGTGGTCGGGATGCGCTTGGGGCGCTGCTCAAGCAGCTCGACATACATCACGGCGTGCAGCTCCCTACCGTGTTCACGAATCGTGGCTAGGTGGTGGAAGCCGCCGCTTGCTGTGCGCAGAGAAAAGAGCCGTTGGCTTTGGTCGATCCGGGGTAATTCGAGCGCCCGGGTTTTCGCTACCTGCATGGCCCGGCGCCGGAAACCATCGTGCAGGGTACGCCGGGTCCAGACGCCGCAGACTGAGAGTTCCTCTGAACCTGGAATCTGCCAGACCACGAAGCCTAGGCCGTGTCCGAGAGAGAGGCTCTGGGTCTGGGGGTCGGCAATTCCGGCTTTATGTGCCACTTCAACTTCTACATCCCCGACGAAAGAGGCTCGATCGAACTCACCGAGCTGCATCTGATCGCCAACGCGTGCCAGCGAGCTTGTGTGGTGTAGGACACGTATCGATCCGGCCTTGCTCAGCGCTTGCAGCTGCTGTTCGAACCAAGCGTTTCCGGTGGATCCTCTCTGCTTCTGCAGGAGTCGGATCTCGCCCTCGTAGAGAGTGTAGTGGACCCGGACCGACGGGGCGAGGATCCTCTTCATGTCGTCGACGGCGCTGCGCAAGCGGGCGACCGTTGCCTTGTCGAAGGCGAGCATGAGTCGATCGTCTATCGGGTTTATCCAGGCGCCGTCCTGTTGCATGATCGCTTCGCCTGCGATCCTCTGCAGTAACTCGATGACCGCGTCGATCTGCGCCGGTGCCTGCGATTCTTGGCTGAACTCGGCCTGGGCCCACGGAAGGATATAGGTGAGGCTGGGCTCCAAGCGCCAGCGAGAAGGAGCGTCGTCTTCCTCCCACCTGTAGTTGTTGAGGATTCTCCCTAGCTTGGGGAGCGAGGCTTTCCGGTAAGGGCTGAGCAGTGGTGCTAGTTGCAGAATCGTAACTTCACGTTCTTGGCCAGGCACTTGCAGCCGGCCTGAGCTAGGAGCCTTCGGCTCGCCCTTGGCGGCGGCCGTTACGGCTATGGCCGACACGGCCAGCAGCACAGTGCTCAGGAGCATCGAGAATCTCTGTCGCATCGTTCTTCTCCTTCTCTCCAGCGGCCCGGTCAGGGCAGAACGGTGGCCGCATCTCAGTCATCAAAAGTGCTTTTGGGCCTTACTCGCTAAGCAGCCCCTGCTGCAGGCCCAAGAGGCGTTCGCGTTCGGAGCGGTGCGCGCTTTGTCGTGCGCGCAGCGTCAGCTGCTCCCGCAAGAATTCTGTCTGGGCTTGGTCCAGCCCCTCGAACCAGGCGTCCACTGGCAGATTTGGCTGCTGCTTAAGGACGGCTGAGGCGAGGTCGGCGAGGAAGCCAAGGCACTGGGCGTCTCCGCTTGATCGTGCTTCGCGAGCGCAGGCGACGATCTCGGGGAACTTTCGTTTGGCTAGTTCCGCAAGGTCGGCCGACCAGCCCAATGCGCCACTTAGGCGAGCTGCTTGCTTATTGCTTGCGAGCAGCCGAGGCAGGCTTGCGGGTACGCGGCGCAGCAAGCTGACGAGTCGAACGCGGAGGCGGCCATGGCTCTCGAGCAATGCCGCCGCGACCGGTTCTAGTGCCGAGCTTCGGCTCCAACCCGCCTTCACCCGCTTGCACAGCCAGCGTGCGGCAGCGATGCAAAGCTCTGTGTGAGCATCCTCTCGGGAAGGTCCGGCGATGGGCTGAGCCCGCTTTGGCATGCGTAGGTCGAGGACGGCTTGGGGGGACTGCATGCTGCGCACGCTGCGCAGCAACTGCTTCGCTTTCCGAAGCAGCTGCATCGAGTTGATCCCGATCACCGTTCGGCCGCGGAAGGCGGCGAGAAGATCGGCGCTGTCGGGTTTGGCGAGCTGCTGCCAGTGCGCTCGTGGTTTCCAGTTCAGTAGCAAGCTGTCGCCGTTGGCGCCAGATGACACAGGCTTGGGCGCAGTCGCAGGCTTGGGTGCGAGCTTCGGAAGCTTCGGCTCGTCCTTGTCCCTCTTCACATACTGCTCGGCGTCGATCGCCTTGCTGTCTTCGGTGGGAGAGCTGGGCCAGGCCCAAAGCGCTAGCCCGGCGGCGAGGCCGGCGGCCAATACTGCCCAGCTGATCTTGGCCAGAGGGCGTGAGGTCTCTTTGGGAGCATCCTCCTGAGTCACCGGGGCCTCCTCCAGGAAACTCAGCAGGCGATCGGCTACTGCCTCGTCGATCTCGGTGCTCGTCTGCGATGCCAGGAGAGCGTCCAGTGCATGTTCCGCTTCGGCTGTGAAAGCGTCACGACGCTTCTGGTCATCATGCTCGTGAGTGCTCATAGGAGATCCCCCAGACGGCGGCGCAGTTTTTTCCTAGCTTGCATCACGGCGTTGCGGACCGTGCCTTCGCTTGTCTCCAAGACTCTCGCGATCTCCGCGTAGCAAAAGCCCTCGACGCTTCGCAGGTGCAGGGCGGTCCGTTGCCGCAGTGGCAGCCGCTCCATGGCGGCTTCGACGCGGCGCAGCACGTCCTTGGCCGACACCTGCTCGGCCGGATCGAAGGCCAGGGAGTCGGGCAGAGCCTGCCAGTGATCTCCGCCGAGTTCCTGCTGCCCGGGTAGCGGCCGCGGGCCCAGCCGCTGCGGCTCGCTGGCAAGGCGATAGAGGATCGTGGCCACCCAGGCGCGGAAGCTGCCTTCAGCACGGAAGCTCGCGATCCCGCGATGGGCGCGGATGAGCGCCTCCTGCAGTAGCTCTTCGGCTCGCTGCTCGTTGCCGCAGAGGCGGCGAGCCAAGGCGAGCAGGCGTCCCAGCTGCGGCCGCACCAGTCGGTCGAAGGCCCGGTCGTCGCCCTGCTGGGCAGCGATGAGCTCGGGGCTCAGTTCGACTTGGCCTTCGCCATGCTGTTGCTCGGTATCTGCCAATTCTGCGTCCACGCTTCTTAGACCCGCGCGAGCGGCAGCTTGTCACCGAGAAAATCGGCTAGGAGCTGCTGGCAGGCCTTGAGCGAGTCGCGTGGCAGCGGGGGGGCATGTTGCGCCTTGCGGCGGCAGGGGAGGCCGGGGGTTCCGGCACTCTGCTAGTCACGGGTCTCGTTCAGCGCTTGCTAGGGGATCTCGCTCGCGCCAGAGGAGAGCGCGGCCGAAGCCGCGCCTCCATCTGACATCTACGATCCATGCAGCCTGCTAGAGAAGGCCCCGCTAGGCAACCCTGCTAGAAGTCCTACTAGACAATGCCCTCCTGGACATTGCCTTCGACCTGATGGCTATCGACGTAGTAGTCCTTGCCCTGGCGCAGGTCGCGGTTGGTCAGCCACAGCACGACCGGGTTGGCGACCCAGATCGAGGAGTAGGTGCCGACGATGATGCCGCCGAGCATCGCGAAGCTGAATCCTTCCAGGACGCTGCCGGCGCCATGGTTGAAGATCAGGATCGAGAGGATGACCAGGAAGGTGGTGACCGAGGTCAGCACCGTTCGCGAGAGGGTCTGGTTGACCGACTCGTCGATGAGCTGCTCGAACTTGACCTCTTCGCCGTACTTCCGCTTGATCTCGAGGTTCTCGCGGATGCGGTCGAACACGACGATCGTGTCGTTGAGCGAGTAGCCGATGATGGTTAGGAAGGCCGCGATCAACGAGAGGTTGATTTCGGCGTGCACGAGACCGAGGGCGTTGCCGAGGACGACGAGGCCGAGCACGATCGACACGTCGTGCACGAGCGCGACGCAGGCGCCGATGCCGTACTTGAACTCGTGGAAGCGGACGCGGATGTAGAGGAGGATGACCGCGATCGAGAACAAGACCGAGAGGATGGCCGCGCCTTGAAGGTCACCCACCGCGCGCGAACCGATCAGTTCGGTCTCCGGGAAGGGGGAGCTCAGGACGATGGGCTTGCCGTCGGCATCTTTCAGCTGCGAGAGCCGCTCGCGCAGCACGCCCGGCAGCCGGGAGCGGAAGCGCTCTTCAGCGGCCGTTTCGTCCTCGGGGTTCTTGGCCCCCAGCGGCTCCATGGTCAGGTCGAGGAAGACGCGCTTGGCCTGCGTGAGGCTCTTGTCGCGCTTGCCCTCAGGGCTATAGCCTTCGACCGCTTCGAGGCGGTAGACGTTGAGCGCTTCTTTCAGGTCCGCGATCTTGATCGGCGAGGTGCTGTTGAGGTCGACGGTGACGACCGTGCCTTGGCCGACATCGGTGGGCTTACTCAGGACCGTGAACGGATCCTTGGCCAGCTTGCCTTCAAGCAAGCGACGTAGCTCGCGGACGAAGGGCGGCGTCCAGGCCTTCTTTGCGTCATGAGCCGCGGCCTGCTCCTTGAGCAGGATTTCGCGCCGCTCGCTATTGAGCTTGATCTTGATCTGGAACTCGCGCTTCACCTCGCCCAGGGTCGTGACCTGAGGCTCCCCGAAGGCATCTTTGAACTTCTTGTCGCCCTGCAGCAGTTTGACCATGCCCTCCTGTTCCATCTCCTGGTTGAGCACGACGCGCACTGCGGCACCGCCGGTGAAGTCGAGGCCATACTTCGTCGCATTGTCGGTGCTGATGAAGATGAAGAGGCCGGCGGCGACGAGGAGCAGGCTCAGTGTCGTCGTCAACTTGCGGACGCTGAGGAAACGGAAGTTTGGCTTCTTGAAGAGCTGACTCATGTTCAGCCCTGTGACCCCGCGGGCGAGGGCGAAGTGGAAGAAGAGCTTCGATCCGTAGAGCGCGCTGAATACCGAGGTCAGGATGCCGATCATCAGGGTGACGGCGAAGCCCTTGATCGGGCCCTGGCCCACCCAGTAGAGGATGGCACCGGTCAGGAAGGTGGTGATGTTGGCGTCGAGAATGGTCGACATGGCCTTTTCAAAGCCCGCCTCGACAGCCTTCTTCAGGTCGTTGCCTATGTCGAGTTCTTCGCGAATACGCTCGAAGATCAGGATGTTGGCGTCGACGGCCATGCCGACGGTCAGGACGATGCCGGCGAGGCCAGGCAGGGTCAGGGTCGCCCGGACGAAGGACATGATGCCCAGCACGAAGGCGACGTTGATGACGAGTGCGAGCACCGCAATGCTGCCGGCCAAGCGGTAGTAGCCGAGCATGAAGACGATGATCATCAGGCCGCCGAGGAAGATGGAGAATTCTCCCTGCTCGATCGCTACCTGACCCAGGCTGGCACCGATGGTCGTCTCGCTGTCTAGCGTCGGGATGATCTCAAGCGAGCCGGTCTTCAGCACCTTGATGAGGTTGTTGACCTCGCTGCTCTTGCCGATGCCGCTGATCATGCCGCGGCCATCTGGGATGGCGCTGATGAAGGTCGGGGCCAGCCGCACTTCGCCGTTCAGGATGATGGCCGAGCACATCTTGATGTTGCGCTCCGACCAGGCCCCGTAGTCGCTGACCTTGGCGGCCTTGATCCGGTAGCCGAGTGCCGGCTTGGCTTCCCTATCCTGAGTTTCACGCAGGTCGCCGGCGACGAGGTCTTCACCCTTGAAGGCAAGCTCGTGCATGTTGACGGGCATGAAGTGGAGGTAGGACTCCCGGTGCGTCTCGTAGTTCCAGCGACGAATGGCGCTGAGCGTCGGGTCGGCTTGGCGCTCTTCGGGGGTCGCCTTGCTCCAGCGCTCCTTGGTCTCCTCGTCGAGCTGCTCCCAGGCCTTGGTCTCCTCGCGGTACATCGGATACCAGGCGAGGAGCTTGCTGATGGGGCCGTCGGTGTTGAACTTGCGGATGGCCTGCGGGTTCTTCTCGACCAGACTCTTGTTCTCCGGCTTGTCGAGCCATTCCTTGAGCCGGTCCTTCTCGGCCTGCATGTCGGGGAAGGGCTTCTCGGGGAGCTCGTGGCCGGGATAGCCCTCGTAGCTGGAGTAGGCCACCATCCGCATTTCGAGGCTGCCGAGCTGCTCGATGCGGCGCTTGACGCTCTCAACGTTGGCGTTTTCGCCCGGGAGCTCGATCAGGATACGGTCGGAGCCCGCAAGCGTGATCGTTGCCTCCAGGATGCCCTGGGGGTCGATGCGGTTGGCGAGGATGCCGAGCGTTTCCTCCATGACCTTGTCGTTGGACTCGGTCTTCGAGATCACGCCGTCGCGCTTGGCCTGTTCCAGGTCGACGCGGTAGATGAGGCGGCTGCCGCCTTGGAGGTCGAGGCCGAGCCGGAATCCGTTGGCCACGAAGGACGCGATGCCCAGACCGAGCAGGATCAGGATCAGAGCGAGGCGACGAGATGAATGCTCAACCATCGTGGTATGGGGGGGAGGTTGGGGAGCTGGGAAAAGCTGGTTGGTTAGTCGCCTGAACGGCTATGGCCGTACAAGCGGCGGGACCCCGCAACAGTCACTGCTACGAGGTCACGTTCTTGCTCCCGTTGGCATGCTGCCGAAGGGAGCTTGGGATGCAGGATAGGGGTGGCGATCACTCGCCAGAGACCGGGGTCTCGCTCGTCGCTGCGCTCGTCGTCGCCTTGCGGCGCTTCGAGCTGCCCTTGCCGAAGGCCTGCTTGACGCGCGTAGCCTTGCCGACGCGCTGGCGCAGGTAGTAGAGCTTGCCCCGGCGGACCTTGCCCATCCGGGTGACTTCGATGCCCTCGACCTTGGGGGAATGCAGCGGGAAGGTCCGTTCGACGCCCTCACCGGCGACGATGCGACGCACCTTCATGGTCTTCCGGACGCCACCGCCCTTCATCGCGATGACCGTGCCCTGGAAGATCTGAATACGTGACTTTTGACCTTCGCGAATCCGGTAGCTGACGCGGACCGTGTCGCCGATGGAAAACTCGGGCAACTCACTCTTCATGTGCTCGAGTTCGAGCTTGCGGATGACGTCCATGATTCTCCTCACCTCCCTGCGCCTGTCTGTCTCCTGACAGCGCGCAGTCTGGCTCATCGTTATTCCTGTTTGCCCGTGGGCAACCTCATGCCCGTAGGCGAATTCTCGCTGTCTTTGCTTCCGATCTCTGCTCTGAACTCAGAGAGGAGCTGGCTCCTCAGTGATGTCAGCCGTTCCGCCTGCTGCCGCCGCCACGCGGCCACTGCTCCGTGATGGCCGGAGAGCAATTCCTCTGGCACATCCATACCACGGAAGCTCCTCGGCCGCGTGTAGTGCGGATGGTCCAGGAGCTGGTCCTGAGCGAAGGAGTCGAACATAGCCGACTCGTCATCCCCGAGCACACCTGGTAGTAGCCGCACTGACGCTTCGATCATTGCGAGCACCGGGATCTCTCCCCCTGACAGCACGAAGTCTCCGAGGGATAGCTCCTCCCAGTCCATGCCCAGGCGGATTCGTTCGTCGAAGCCTTCATATCGGCCGCAGAGAAAGAGGACTTGGGGACGCTCCGTCAGACGGACGGCGCATCCGTGATCGAAGGGCCGACCGCGTGGGGTCAGGAGCACTTTGTGGTGGGCACCGAAGCGGTGCTCCACGTCCTCAACAGCATCAAAGATCGGCTTCGGCTTGAGCACCATGCCGGGGCCACCCCCGAACGGACGTGCATCCACGGTCCCTTTGCGATCTCCCGCGTAATCACGGAAGTCCATCAAATGGAAGCGGACACGCCCTATCCTCTGTGCGATTCCGAGGATGCTCGCGTCCAGATAGGGCCGGATGGCCTCTGGAAAGAGCGTCAGAATCGTGCAGAGCATGACAGTCGCCGAAGAGAAAGGGCGGCTACCCTAAGGATCGTCCAGGATAGGGTCAAGGGCGCAGAAGCTCTTGAGAGCCAGGAGGAAAGCGATGTTCACAGGTCTCGTCGAGGGACTGGGTCAGGTGGTTTCGGTGCGTAGGGATGGGCAGGGCATGGAGCTCAGCGTCGACCTACGTGAGCTCGATGGAGGGGTGGCGATCGGCGATTCCGTCAGCCTCTCCGGCTGCTGCTCGACCGTCACCCGGATCTCGGGGCCACGGGCGGACTTTCACCTGAGCAAAGAGAGCCTTGCGCGTACTTGGTTTGGCCGCCTCGGAAGCGGCAGCAAGTTGAATCTGGAGCGGGCCTTGCTCCCGACCAGTCGCCTAGGGGGGCACTTCGTCCAGGGCCACGTCGATGCTGTCGGCACGATTGAGAAGATCGATCGACGCCGCGATGGCTGGGACTTGGAGGTGGCGCTGCCCCAGGGCTTTGAGCGCTGGTGTGTCGAGAAGGGCTCGATCGCTCTAGACGGTATCAGTCTGACCATCGCCGAACTCCGGGGGCGAAGGATCAGGCTTGCGCTGATACCGCATTCTGTCGAAGTCACGACCCTGCATGCGGCGCGCGTCGGAGACCCCCTGCATCTCGAGGCCGATGTGCTGGCCAAATATGTCGAGCGAATGCTGGGGCTGCGTGAGGACGGCGGTCTGCTTGGCCGGCCTCACTAATGGCCAGCTTCTCTAGTTGAACGAGCCGGCGAAGAGCGAGAAGAAGGTGGAGATCGGGGCCGCTTCGCGGGCGTCTTCGATGCCGCGCATGACCTGACGCACGACCTTTTCGAGGTCGTTGATCAGGCGGTCGTCCCGGAGCAGGCGGCCGAGGGTGCCGCGGCCTTCGCGCAGATCCCGGGTCAGGGTGGAGATGTTGGTGATGATCGAGTCGATGCCGCCGCGCAGCTTCTGGTCATGGAGCAGGGCGGGCAGCACGCCCTTGCCGCTATTCAGGGCGCCGCTCGCGTTGCTGATGTTTTGGACGATCCCTTCGAGTTCACGGGCGATATCTGGGTCGCCGATGATCTTGCCGAGTGCGCCTTCGCCACTGCGGACCTTTTCGATGACCGCCCGGAGGTCGCCGATGCTTGAGCGTAGGTCGTCGGCCATCGACTTGTCGTTGATCAAGCGCGCCACCGTGCCGTCGCCCTCATTCGCCTTGCGAGAGATGTCACGCAGAGATTCGAAGGTGGATTCTGCGTCGCGGTAGAGCTTGTCGTTACTGAGCAGCTGGCCGACCGTGCCGCGGCCTTCGCGTGCTTCGCGCAGCACCGTGCGGAGGTCCTCGACGAAGCCCAAGGCCTCGTCGTGCAGGGTCGTTTCGGTGAAGAGTTTGCCGATGCTTCCCTTGCCGGAGCGAGTGTCCTGGACCAGGGTCGCGAGCCCGGAGAGCAGCGACTGCAGGCTCTCTTGGTTGTTCTCGCCAGCGAACATCTCCCCCAGGGCTTCCAGTGGCCCGAGCGGCGCTTTGCCAATCACTCGCTCACGCGTCGGGTCGAAGACGCCCTGATCGGTCGAGCCCGGGTCGATGACGATCATTTTGCCGCCGAGCAAAGAGCTGTCGGTGATCTTGATCGTGTGGTCCTTCCATAGGGTCAGGCCCTGCTCGAGCACGAGCACGACCTTGATACGGTTGGCTCCCGGGCCTGGCTCATATTCCACGGCCTTGACGCTGCCAAAGCGGGTGCCCAGGACGAAGACCGGGTCGCCGACGCTCAGGTTCTGCGCTCGTGGGAAGCGCACATCGAGTTCGGGTCGCGGCGTTAGGCTGAAATTGGATAAGAGCGCGGTCGCGAGCAGGAGTAGCACCAGGCCGCCAAAGAATACGAGGCCGAGGATGGCGTCTTGCTTGAATCGAATCACGGCGGAGCCTCCTAATCGACGCTTGCGGCCAGGAACTGCCGCGCCATCGGGTGTTCGGAATGACGCATCTCCGAGATCGTGCCCTGGGTCGTGACCTGGCCACGCTCGATCAGCGCAATGCGGTCGCCGACGGTCATGGCACAGGCACGACGATGGGTTACGACGACGCTGGTTACTCCGAGCTTTTGCTGCACGGAGAGGATGATGCGGTTGACGGTGTCGCTCATGACTGGGTCGAGGCCGGCGTTGGGCTCGTCGTAGAGAATGATGCGAGGGTCGGTTACTAGTGCACGCGCGAGGCCGGCGCGCTTTTTCATGCCGCCGGAGATTCCTCCCGGCAGCTGCTCCGCGGCGTGCTCCATCTCGACCATCTGCAGGGCGTCCATGACTCGGCCGCGGATCTCATGGGGCGTGAGCTTGGTGTTTTCCTTGAGCGGCAGGGCCACGTTATCGAAGACCGTCATCCAGTTGATGAGGGCGCCGCTCTGGAACAGATAACCTATGCGCTTGCGGAGCGTCATGAGGCCCATTCGGTCGAGCTTGGGCACTTCGGTGCCGTCGACGATGACGCTGCCGCTGTCGGGCTGGAGCACGCCGATCATGTGTTTGAGGGTGACGGACTTGCCGCCACCCGAGCCCCCCATGATGACGAAGGTCTCGCCGGCACGCACTTCGAAGCTCATGCCGCGTAGCACGTCCCGGTCGCCGAGGCGTTTCCAGACGTTTTGGAGCCGGATAATCGGCGGCGGAGATGGGCTCATCGCTGTCTCAGGGTGGGGGCGAGTATTACGGTCTGGGCAAGCATTACGGCCTTGGCAAGCATTACGGTCCTGGCAAGCATTACTGCCCCAGCAGGTAGTAGAAGAACCAGGTGATGACGTAGCCGAGGATAATGATCAGCAGGATGGAGTTTTTGACCGCCTGCTGCACCGCACGCCCGACGCCGAGGGCGCCATCACTCGCACGCAGCCCGGCTGCACAGCCGATGACCGCGATGGTGAGGCCGAAGACCCAGGCCTTGAATAGCCCGACATAGACATCCTTGGGGATGCCGCCATCGAGCGAGGTCAGCGACTCGGTTACTAGGTTCGTATAGAAGGGGAGACTCACGCCCAGGTGCATCTGGGCCACGAGGCCGCCACCGAAGATGCCGATAATGTCCGAGAAGAGGGTCAATAGCGGACACATTACGGACAGGGCGAGGGTGCGCGGCATCACCAGGAAGCGCACTGGGTCGATCGACATGACCTCAAGCGCGGTGATCTCTTCGCTGACGTTCATCGTCCCGAGCTCGGCGGCCATCTTGGAGCCCACCGTCGCTGCCAGGATTGTCCCGGTGATAAAGGGGCCCATTTCGCGGCACATCGCCTGGGCGACGATGACGCCGATCATGTTGGCCTGTCCGACCCGGCGCAGTTCGATGCCCGTCTGCAGGGAGAGGATCATCCCGGCGAAGGTCGCGACCACCAGCACGACTGGCAGGGTGCGTACCCCGGTAAAGAACATCTGGTCGAGGATGTCGCGGAAGCGGTGAAACACCGCGAAGCTCTGGCCAAAGGTCCGTAAGAGGAGCTTGACGGTATAGCCAGCGCCGAGCACCGAACTGCTCAGCATTCGCCCGGTGTCCTGCAGTAGTGCCATGCCGCTTTGCTCCTAGTCTTCCCCGCCCCAGCGAATCGGCAGCACCTGGAACAGCCGTAGTGTCTTGGCTCCGTCCTCTGTCTCTTCGTAGTTGAAGAGGAAGGGTACCGAGCACTGGAAGCGACGTCCCGCGAAGTTCCGGCTGGTATAAAGATTGGCGAAGCTGCGGACTTGGCTGTTTCCGAGGGCGTCGCCGCGCTCCTCCGCCAGGACCCAGATCCAGTCGTAGGCCTCCTTGATGCCATACGAGTTCTTCCCTTCGTAGGGCCAGATATCCAGGAGCTGCCATTGCCAGGAGCCGTCGCGCTCTTGCCGTTTGCTGAAGAAGGGCCAGAGACGCAGCCGGCGCCGGCTCCCTTTCTCATAAGCAACCGTTCCGTCTGTTGGCTGCTCCGAAGCGGGCTTTTTGCGGCGACTTTCGATGTCAGAGAAGAAGGGCAGGATCAAGGTCTGATCGTGGCGGCTGGTTTCGTCCTCCCAGGTCTCCACCCAGACGAAGGGGTAGAGCAGGGACCAGAGATCCTTACTCGTGGTCTTGGTGTGCCCGAAGAGCGGGAAGAACCAGTTTTGAAGGATCTGCCGCTTGCTTGTGTCATCCCAGCGATAGCGAAGCAGGGGCCAGGGATAGTCGAGCTGCCAGTATTTGGGGTCGGCACCTTCCTGCACGACTTCGTAACCGTAACGGAAGAGGGGCCAGAGAAAGCTATAGAGCCTGTAGCGCGGACCCAGGGACCAGCCGAATAAGGGCCAGAACATGAACTCACTGGTGACCCCTCCGCCCTTTTCGAACTCATGCGCCCAATGGAAGAAGGGCCAGAGCAGGGAGCGGCTCTCGCGCACCCCTGGACGGATACTCTCCCCGTAAAAGGGGAGGAAGCGCAGCCAGTTATGGCCGCCTTGCTTCCCGTCATTGCCCCAGGAGATCAGGGGCCAGAGGAGCTGGGTGCCACGGGCATCTCCCTTCTTCCACCAAACGTAGAAGGGGAAAAACACCCAACCCCATTCATCGTAGGTCAGGAAGTCTTTGATCGAGCCGTAGATCGGCGCCAGCCCAAGGTAGTTCTCTCCGTCCGAGCTCTGCCCGCCCCAAAAGAGGTAGAGGATATTCCAGTCGATGTCCCAGGCGTCCTCGTGCCCCATTTCGAGGTGTTTGCGGTAGAACCACAGAGGAAACAGAGAGAGCTTGCTCTCCTCGTCGTCGAAGTAGGCGTCTCCGAGTGGGGCGAGGAATTGGTGCTCGATTCGGTTGCGCGCGGGTAGGTGGACTTGGCGCCAGAAGGGCCGCAGGCGGGTATCGTCGCCGCCGCTATTGGGGTTGCGCTCCCAGTGCAGCAAGGGCCAGAGGATGTCGATTTCTTGGGCCCGGCCGTCCGGCCCGACTCGATGCCGGTAGATCGGCGAGAGATTGAACTCGTCTGGCAGGACAGAGCAGCTCGTGAGAAGCAGCAGCAGGCCTACGAGGAGGGCCCCGTGGGTTGTGCGCATTCTTCCGTTGCCATGCTGCCGTCGTAGCTTCAAGTGGGTCCCGCTCCCTTGGATAGAGCGAGGATGCTAGGTGCGGGCTGCCGGTGAGGCAAACTGACGTTCTGAGCCGTGTTTTTCCTCGGGTCGAATCCTTGGCTCCAGGTGGCCGGCTCGGTCGCTCCGCGCAATGATGCGCGCCCATCCTTGGTGCGTGAGCAGGTCCCGCCGCTGGCAGGGGGGAGCACGGAACCGAGCTTTTGGAGATGGAGCCTTTGGAGATATCGAGTATGCGCGCACTTATCCCCCTCTTCTTGCTGCTTCTAGCTGCTTGCGGCTCCACCAAACAGAAAGAAGCCCCTCAGCCGCCTACTTCAGACGGGTTAGCCGTGCCGCAGGAGAAGCAAGCGCTGCTCAACGAGTGGCTTCGCGGTCTTTACCGTGAGCGAATCGAGCTGGTGTCTGACCACCTCAAGATGCGGCTTAGCCACGAGTTGGTCGATCGCTTGACGATCCGAGAGACCCCCCAATACCACAGGCGCACGCGCGAGCAGCAAGGCAACGTGACCCTGCGGCGCTACTCGAATACCCGCGGCGGACTCGACCAACCCCTCGAATTCCGGATCGGTAAGGCGCGTTTCGTCGTCCTCGGCAGCGCAGAGCTCCGCCTGGTTAAGAGTAAGAAGGCCGAGCTTGAGATCTCCCTTCGCGGCAAAGTCGAAGGGCGGCGTGGGGGCATACGCTTTCAGGCTCGGCGCTTCGAGTTTCGCGACGGCTCTTGGGGTTCGGAACAGTGATACGGCTGCCTTCCCTGGGCGCCTGGGCGCTTTTTGCCTTGGGGTTTCTTCTTGGCTGTGCGGGAAGCGGTGGCTCTCGCCCTGGTCCGGCGAGTCCCAAACAGGTGGCGACCCTTGAGAATGTCCGGCCCGAAGACCGGGCCTTGCTGTTATCGGCGCAGACGCTCATCGATACCGGGCGTTTCGTCGAGGCCATCGCTGCTCTTGAATCGCTGGTGCCCGCGAACCCCGAGTGCGCCCGGCTCGTCTTGCTGCTGCGGCGTTCGGTGAGCGAGCTGCCACCGGAGCAGCGCGGCAAGGCGGAAGCGCGGCTGTTTCAGCTCTTCACCCGCTTGGAGCGGGAGCAGCGCCAAGAGGCGCATCGGAGCGCCAATCTCGCCTTCGGCTCAGCACTCTTTGCCCCCCATCCCGACAAAGAACTCGATTGGCTTCGCCTGGCTACGGGGCGCAGCGATCGGCATTACTACGCGCTCACCAAGCTCGCTGAACGGCGTTGGCGGAATGGGGAGCTTAATCGTTCGCGTGGGCTGCTTGAGCGGGCGCTGTCCCTGCAACGCAATCTCGCGGAGGCCTGGTTGATCCTGGCGGCGGTCGAGCAAGACAGCGGCAAGACCAAGAGCGCCGCGCGCTATTACCGCAGCTATCTGGATCTGCGCCCGCTCGACCGAGACGTGACCCTTCGCTACGTGCGGCTCTTGCTGCATGACCTTGAGCGCCCGGCTCAGGCGGAGCCCGTGCTGCTCTCCCTCGAAAAGGCCGACCCCGGCAACCTTGAGGTCGGGCTCGATATCGCAGCGATGCGCTGGCTCGAAGGAGACACCGCGAGTGCTGAGGCCAAATACCGCGAGATGCTTGAGCGGCACCCTGACGATCTGCGCGTCTTGGTCAATCTCGGCAATCTCTACTACGCGGCTCTCGATAAGCCGGCCAAAGCGCTGCAGGTCTATCGCTACCTGTCCAAGCTCCCGACCGAGGCCCGTCTGGCGACGATTGGTGAGCAGCTGCTCTTCGTTCCTGAGCGCATTCGGCGCCTAGAGAAGCAGCTCGGCGACAAAGCTCCAGCTCCGCCCAAGACCTGGCGAGATCTCCTGTGATCGCTCTGCTTCAGCGGGTGACGCGCGGCAGCGTACGCGTGGATGCTCAGTGCGTGGGAAGTATCGAGCGAGGGGCCGTGGTCCTGCTCGGCATCGGCAAAGATGACAATGCGCAGGCGGCGGCGCGCTTGGCGGCGAAGGTCGCGAAGTACCGCTTCTTCCCCAGCGAGGACGGAACCAAGCCGATGCACCAATCCCTGCTCGACCTGGGGCTAGCGGCCCTCGTGGTCTCGCAGTTCACCCTCTGCGCCGATACCCGCAAGGGGTTACGTCCGGGCTTCGATCCCGCGGCCGACCCTTCCTTGGCCGAGCCTCTGTACGAGCTGTTCTGCGAAGAGCTCTCAGCGGCCGGCGTCTGCCAAGTCGAGCGCGGCCGCTTTCGGGCCATGATGCAGGTCGAACTCGTGAATGACGGGCCGGTCACCCTGTGGCTGGAGAGTTAGCCCGCCTGGTGAAAGCTGTTCGGTCGCGCTCTGCCTGAGCGCCCAGCTCAGCAGCGGCAGGCCCTGGCCTTGAGTTCCGCCAGCTGGGCCGGATTCTGGCCAGCGGCTGCGAGTTCGCGGAGCAGGGCTGCGAGGTCGTTCTGGCGCTCGGCGCATCGCAAGGGGCGGCGCAGGATCCAACTGGAACTGGCATCGATCTTGGCCCAGCGCCTCTGGTCTGTGTCCAGCAGGAGGTTGCGTGCGAGCAGGTCTTGGTCGCGGAGCCCACTGTCGAAGAGCGCAGCTAGGAACTCAGCCAGGGAGCCCAGTTCAGCTGCGTCCAGGGGGCCTTGCCTCAGTCGCTGGGCCAGGTCGAGCTGGCCGAAGCCTCGGCTCAGCAGCCGGGCTTCTCGGAGCAGGCCCAGGCAGCGCTGTTCGGAATAGCCTCCGGCCAGGCCTGGCTGAACGCCGCTGGCTGCGAGATGGCGAAGTGCCCGGTCCTCCCGAGCCGCTCGGCTCGGCGCCAGAAAAGTGTTGCGGAAGGCTCCGCGCAGGCGCGCTTTCCAGCTTTCGTAGCGATAGATCTTGAGGAACCAGCGCTGGCCCTCGTGCTCATAGGCGAGGACCTCGCTGCTCCGGGAGTGGACAATCTGCTCGGACTCACAGCCGGCGGGGATTGATAAACTCGTTGTTTGCACTAGCTTAGTGCCCTTCGGCTCAATCCTGTGGCCCCTCCGACAGCCTCCGCCTCTCTCGCTGGTATCCGCGATGAAGACCATCACCAAGAAGGACCTCGTCAACTACATTACAGATGCACTGTCCCGTCTCGACGATCGTGAGACGGGAACCCTGGACGACAACCGTGTTGTGCGACCGCGGGTTACGAAGGTCTTGGTGAAGGACGTCATCCAGTGCTTCCTCGACAAGATCACGGACGAGCTGGCCAAGGGCAACCGTTTGGAGTTCCGCGAGTTTGGCGTCTTTGAGGTCAAGGACCGCGCCGCGCGGCGTGCGCAGAATCCGCAGACCCTGCAGAAGGTCTTTGTCCCGGCGAAGAAAGTCGTCAAGTTCAAGGTGGGCCGCAAGATGCGTGAACTCGTGGAGAGCGAGATCAAGCCGCAGCGTCCTTCGAACGAGCCGGCGGGCCAGGGCAGCGATCCGAACACTCGCGAGGGTGAGTTCGGAGCCTGAGCCTAGGGACTAGCGAGAAAGCTCTTCCACCCCCGCAGTCTGCCTTTGTGGAGAAGGCGACATTGTGGAGAAGGCGACTGCGCGGAACTTGCCACTTTGCAGAGGGTGCTGCCGAGCCCCGGTCCCTGCGGCATGAGTTCGTGGGTGGCCAGTTGAGGGTGTTCCTGCTTGGGACTCTGTTTGCTGCCATCGGGCCGAAATTCGCATAGGGGATGCGCTGCGCTCTCCTACTCTCCTAGTCGGCTGCGAGAATAGTCGCGCGGCAGCAGGACGCCGTCCTTAGTCTGGCCTGGATATAGGAAGTCACGAAGCAGGATCGTCTCGACGGATCGCTGGATTCGCCGAGCATTCTCCGCGCCGATATGGGCGCTTTGTCGCCTGCGGGCTTCTCGTCAGGGCCAACGTCACGGCCAGTACGTATCCTCCTCAACCCTGCCACAGGAACTCCGAAACGATGATCGAGAGCAATGACCTTTTCGCCCGCATGTGGGGCTTGGACGAAGAGCAGGCCATGCTCCGAGAGACGGTCCGAGACTTTGTCGATGAGACCGTCATCCCTCGGCGTGAAGAACTCGATCGCAACGCCAAGTATCCGCATGACCTGCACGACCAACTGGTCGAGATGGGCATTCTCGCGATGGGTCTGCCCGAAGAAGCGGGTGGCATGGACATGGGCGCGGTCGAGCAGTCTGTCGTCTACGAAGAGCTTGCTCGCGGCTGCACCGGCCTCGCCACCGGCGTGGGCGCCAACTCGCTCGGCGCCGATCCGATCATCCTCTTTGGCACGCCCGAGCAGAAGGTCGAGTACCTGACCAAGGTGGGCGAAGGCGCCATCGCTGCCTACGCATTGACCGAGCCCAACGCGGGATCCGACGCCGGCGGTATCGGCACCATTGCCGAGCTGCAGCTCGACGGCGAGACCTATAAGCTCCGCGGGCAGAAGACCTATATCACCAATGCCGGCATCGCCTCGATCTACACGATCTTCGCCTTGACCGATCCCAAGCGCGGCGCCCGTGGCGTCAGCTGCTTCATCGCCGAGATCGATCCGGAGAATCCTCCGGCAGGCATCGAGTTCCCGGCCAAGTTCGACAAGATGGGCATCAATGCCTCGGAGACGCGCGAGATCATCTTCGATGGTTTTGAGGTCAAGAAGGCGAACATCGTTGGCGGCAAGCCCGGACGTGGCTTCTTGCAGGCCATGGGATGCTTTGACGTGTCGCGGCCGATGATCGGCACCATGGGCGTGGGGCTGGCGCAGTCGGCCTTTGACGCTGCCCTGCTCTATGGGCATCAGCGTGTGCAGTTCGGCAAGCCGATCATCCACTTCAGTGGGCTCCGCCAGATCTTCGTCGACATGTGGCTCCAGATTGCCGGCGCTCGGGCGATGGTGCTCGGTGGTGCGCGCAAGGTGCACCGGCGCTTCCACGATGGCATCAAGGGAGACGTCACGGCCTGGAGCGCGATGGCGAAGATCATGGGCAGCGAGGCCGGGCGCGTGTCCTACGACGCGATGCAGGCGACCGGTGGCTACGGCTACATGAACGAGACGCCCTTCCCCAAGATGATGCGCGACCACAAGATCCTCGAGATCTTCGAAGGGACCAACCAGATTCAGCGCGAGCAGAGCGGCCGGCAGCTGATCCAGACCTACCAAAAGCACGGCAGTGCTTGCCCGGCCGAAGCCGAGGAGAGCCTGGCGAAGGGCGAGAGCTGCGGCGGCAACTTCGCTAAGCAAGCATGGAGCATCCTCGATCGGACCATGGCCCAGGTGCTCGGTGATGGGCAGGGGGAGGATGCTCTTGGCGACCGCCAGGAGGTGCACTGGATTCTCGGCGAGATGGCCATGTATGCCGAGTCCTCGCGCTTCCTCAGCGAAGGCTGCGCCCAGGCGGGACAGCCCGCCGGGCATTGGGTGCATGACCTCGGCCAGGCCTATGCCCGCGAATCGCTGCTGCGCGTGGTCGAGCGCAGTGAGTTCTTGCTGCGTGGTTTGCATCCGAAGCTGCACCAGCCGCTGGCGGGGCTCCTGGATGAGGCTCGCTGCGCCGGGAACGGGCTCTTCGCGCATCGGGATGCCCTGAGCAAGGCGATCCTGGAGCACGAGGCGAGCTGAGTCTGGGGTGGGGCTGGCGCCGTTCCTGGCGCCAGTGCCCCCTTACGCTTCCCCCCTTAGCGCCTCCCCCCTTCAGCGCCTCCCCCTTAGTGCCTCCTCAAAGCACCCACGCCAAGATAAAGGCGATCAGGGTGAGGAAGGCCAGGCCGGCGAGGATGCTCTGGCGGCGCCGCGAGCGGGTCGCCTGCACAAAGTCCTCGTAGCTGTCGGGGATGTCCACCGACTGGTACTCGATCTCTTCGCTGCTCTTCCAGCCGGTGTTCTCATCGCTCCCGCATTCGGGGCAGGCTAGTCGGCCCTTGGGAACGAAGGCGCCGCAGTTGGGGCAGTCCATGCTGTGTTTCCTCGCTGCTGCTTGCGCCAATCGTTCTGGACCAAGGCTTCCCTGTTAGAGCCGCGCAGAGGCCGGACGCGCTCAGACCGCCGCCAGCCCGCGTTCGACGTCGGCCATCAGGTCCTCGATGTCTTCTACGCCGACAGACAAGCGGATCAGCCCATCACGGAGGCCGGCCGCCTCGCGCTCTTCCTTCGGGATCGCGCCGTGGGTCATCGAAACCGGGTGATCGACGAGGCTCTCGACGCCGCCCAGCGACTCGGCCAGGGCGAAGAGTTCGGTCTTCATCGCAAAGCTCTTCCCGGCCTCATAGCCCCCGACTAGCTCAAGCGAGATCATGCCGCCGAAGCGCCGCATTTGCTTCTTGGCCAGCTCATGCTGGGGGTGCGAGGGCAGGCCGGGGTAGTAGACCCGCTCGACCTTGGGATGCTGCTCAAGGAAGCTGGCGATCTTCTCGGCGTTGTCGCAATGCCTGTCCATGCGCAGGTGCAGGGTCTTGGTCCCACGCAGCACGAGGAAGCAGTCCTGGGGCCCGGGCGTCGCGCCGACGGTGTTCTGGAAGTGCCCCAGTTCTTTGGCTAGCTCGCTGTCGTTGGTCACCGCCGTGCCGCCGACCACGTCACTGTGCCCGCCGAGATACTTGGTGGTTGAGTGCACGACGATGTCGGCGCCCAGGGCCAGAGGGTTCTGCAGATACGGCGTGGCGAAGGTGTTGTCGACGACGACGAGGCAGTCGCCCTTGTCGCGGGCCAGCCTGCTGAGCTGCTCGATATCCGACAGGCGCAGCAGCGGATTGGTCGGGGTTTCGAGGTGGAGCATGCGGGTGTTCGGCTTCCAAGCGGCCTCGACCTTCGCCGGGTCGCTGGTGTCGACGAAGTCGAACTCGACCCCGAACTTGGCATAGAGCGTCTGGAAAAGCCGGTAGCTGCCGCCGTAGAGGTCGTTGCCGGCAATCACGTGATCGCCCTGCTGCAGCAGGTTGGCGACGCAGTTGATCGCGCCCATGCCGGAGGAGAAGCAGAGCCCGTGCCGAGCGCCCTCAAGTGCCGCCAGGTTGTCCTCAAGCGCAACCCGCGTCGGGTTGATCGTGCGGGAGTAGTCAAAGCCCTTGGTCTTGGCCGGCTCTTCCTGGACGTAGGTGCTCGTCTGGTAGATCGGCGTCATGATCGCGCCGGTCGTGGGGTCGGGCTCTTGCCCCGCATGTACGGCTCGGGTGCCAAAGCCTGCGTTCTTGTGCTCGCTCAAGGTCGTCTCCTCTCGAATCTGATCCAGAGGATTCTGCGCAAGCGCCCCGCTCAGTGCGAGCGCAGCTCCCAGCGAATGCCGGGGATCTCGCTGTGCCCCTTCTCAGCTCCGGCCCGCGATCAGGTCCAAGAGGCGCCTTTCGGTGTCTTCGGCGTCGGCTGCGATGTCCTTGACACTGGGGATGCTGGCGCGGAGCCGGGCGAGCAGGCCTTCCTCGTCCAACAGGCGCTGGAGTTGTTTTCGGAGATCTTGGGCGTCGCCGATGCGGAACTGCAGGCCGCCCTTTTCGTGCTCCACGAGTTCGGCCATGCCGCCCTGGTCGCCGGTGAGGACTGGTACGCCGGCCATGAAGGACTCGTGGATGGTCAGTGGCGAGTTCTCAAACCAGAGCGAGGGGACCACGAGCACGTCGAAGCGGCTCAGGATCTCGCCGATGCGCCGGTTGTCGTAGCGGCCGAAGAAGCGGATGCCTTCGTGGAGTGGCGGCGCCTGCACCTTGGCCGCGTATTTGGGGAAGCTCCCGAGATCGCCATGCACCTCGAGCCGAACTTGGTCCGGGGAGAATCCTCTGCAGGCATCGACCAGGACGTCGACGCCCTTTTGTTCGGCAATCGAGCCAATGAAGCCGACGACGAGGGGGGGCTCGGTATGGCTACGCGGACTACAGTTGGCGAAGGGGCTGTGGTCGAAGCCGTAGTCCGAGTACTCAATGCGATCGGCTGCAATCATCCCGTGCTTGATGAACTGCTCGCGCAGGAAGCGCGAAGGCGCGATGAACTGGTCGACATGCCCCAGGGCTTCGATGTGCTCGTTCCAGCGCCGGGCGACGGCGCGGCGCTCGCCTTCCAGCCAGAAGCGGCGGCGGCGTTTGTCGAGAAAGCGGCGCAATGAGTACTTGGGCTTGGGCTTTTTCGGGTCGAGGGCCAGGAGCTTGGCCAGCCAGCTTTCGCGCTTTGGCGCCGGCCATTGGATGTTGCACTTCGCGCATTCCTCGAAGTCCGGACCGGCGCAGAGCGAGAAGTCCGGTTTGACCAGCCAGCTGCGCACGCAGAGCAGGAAATACTCGGCGAGGGTGAAGAGGATGGGGATCCCGCGCGACTTCAAGATCGGCAGATAGCCGATGCTGTGGGTGTGCAGGTGCTGGATGTGGGCGACGTCGGGCTGGAACTCATCGAGGATGCTCTCGAGATGGCGCTCCATCTCGGGGATCACGTAGATCGAGCGGTAGTCCTCGAACTGGTAGTTGTGCACGGCGGCGTAGATCGGAAGCCCGTCGAACTCCTCACGCTCCATCTCGAACTGCGCCCGCGAGGCATCGCGGTGGGCGGCGAAGACCCGCAGCTCGTGCCCGCGCTGCTGCAGGGCCTTGGCGAGCTTGTAGGTATAGACCTCGGTCCCCGTGCTATGGCGCGGCAGGAACTGGTGCACGATGACGAGGATCTTCATGGCAGGGTCTTTATCGAGCGGTGGGGCTCAGTTCTCCAGCGAGAACGAGTTCGTAGACCCGATCGGTGTCTGCGGCCATCTCGGCGACGTCGCGCACCAGCGGGCCTTTGCGGCTCATTTGCTCGCGTAGCTCGGCGTCGTCGAGGAGACGCTGCAGGACCTGGGCGAGGGCGCCGGGGTCGAAGGGCGAGTAGCCCAGGGCCAGGCCCTTCTGCACCGCCTCGCTGAGGCCGCCCAGATTGCTGACGACGACGGGGATTCCGGCCAGAGCCGCCTCCCTGGCGACCAGGCCGAAGGGCTCCCACCAGATGCTCGGCACGACCAGGCAGTCGAGGCCCCGGAGTATCTCAGGGAGCTGGGCGCTCTCGAAGCGGCCGCGCAGCTCGACGCCGGGTCGCCGCTGCAGCTCGGCATAGAGCTCCCGGATCTGTGGATCTCTGGTATCGCCCTCGCCGTGGACCTGCAGCTGGATCCCCTGCCCGGCAAGAGCGGCGTGTGCGATCAATAGCTGCTGCAGCCCCTTGCTCGGAACCATGCGGCCAATGAAGCCCAGTCGCCGAATCGGAGCCTTGCCGCGGGCTTTGGCGCGAAGCTCCTTGCTGCGCAGGCCATGGGCGATGGCGTGGCCGCGTTTGGGGTCCAGGCCCCAGTCGACGAAGCGATCGAGAACGAAGCGCGAGGGGGCGATCCAGGCATCGCAGAGCCTGAGCTGCGAGCGCATGTACTTCTCCCACCAAGCGAGCTTCCTCCTCGTCCGCTGCCTGGCGCCTAGGCGCTTCGGCAAAAGCCCGAACAGCCCCTTGCCAGGGAGCACGTGCGGCCAGAGTTCTTGTAGGCAGTCGACGCAGCGTTCCCGGTCCAGTTCTTCGCAGATTTCGGCGCTGTGGGGGTGGAAGCGATCTCCGCGCGGACACTGGGTCCAGTAGTCGTGCAGGGTCATCACCAGCGGCAGGCCCAGGCGCTTCGGCACGCTCAGCAGCGAGCTCGCCAGGCAGGTGAGATGGTGGAAGTGCAGCAGCTCGACCCGCTCGCGCTCCAGCCAAGCCCGAAAGCTCGCGTCCATCCTCGGACTGACGAAGAGCCGCTCGAAGCTGCGTAGGTCGTGAAAGTCATAGGCCATGCGGGCGACACGCAGGCCGTCCACCAGCCCCTCTTCGATCGAAAACGGCGCCCGGCCACTGCCTGCAGCCCGCACGAAGACCAGCGGCTCGTGCCCACGCTCCCGCTGCGCCAGCGCCAGGTCCCGCAGATGCAGGGAAGAGCCGGCAGCGGCCTCGGGCAGAAACTCGTGGATAACGTGGGCAATGCGCATGACAGGGCACGCGAGTCTGGAGAGACCGCGGGAGCAGCGCACGTCAGCGATGCAAAAAACTCCGCAACTGGCTCTGCGGAGCTTCGGGCTGCTCACTGGCCCGCGGGCCTTGCTGACCCGGACCGTTCCTGGGCCGAGCGTCTACGCCGCAGCTTCGGGCATGGATGCCTTGATCTGTCCCTGACGCAAGGGCCGCCGCCGCACCAGGCCGTCCCCGAAGACAAAGCTCGTCGTCCAGAGGATCCTCGCCCAGCTCGGCCTAGCCCAAGTTGAACACTTGGAGCGAATCCGAGGCGATTTTCGGGGTCCCGTTTCTCGTAGAAGGCCGCCATTCGTCGATTGGCGGCCTTCTACGTCGCCAGAAGCGATGTAGTGCCAACCTGCCCCATTGCGCCAGCGCACTCTGACATCGAGATTGGCCTCCAGGGTAGGGAGGCCGATGTATCTCCGAC
>PDWJ01001278.1_pt1 | contig 31713 bp, 30 predicted proteins | sample 1430881 | NCBI WGS metagenome assembly PDWJ01 (sample SAMN01162460, study PRJNA174530) | Oral metagenome, whole genome shotgun sequencing project. | biome: Marine environment; feature: Marine mammal; material: Swab sample of the gingival sulcus; isolation source: swab sample of gingival sulcus...
GAATAGGAGGGAATAGGTTCCCACAACTGTCCATCTGTCGTTGGCAATAAATGCCGACGTAGGGTCTGAAGTGCCAAAAAATCCAAGGGAATAATTCGCACCAGAGGCGGCATCATTGTGCTCTGGATTTTGGTCTGCAACAGATGGGTTCAATAGGCTTTCCTTTTCAAAAGATAGATCAGAGAATTCTTTAGAACCCATCTGTTGCGCCTGACCAAAAACCGAGACAATTAAAAAAAAGAAAAATGTCAAGGTTCGAAACATATATGAGTAGTATAGTTCGTACTCATAAGAACGCACGTCACTTTTCATTGGTTGGAAAAAAAGTGAAAAAAAAGTGAAGTTTTTAGTTAATGATCTTTTTTACAGGAAGTTGCTTTTTAGAGATGTGTACAAGTCGTGAAGTGGAAGTCCCATGACGTTGTAATAACAACCTTCTATTTTCGAAACACCGATGTAGCCAATCCATTCTTGAATTCCGTACGATCCTGCCTTATCAAAGGGCTCGAATTTTTCAATGTAATGCTCAATTTCAGCTAAAGTGAGTTCGCTGAAAAATACTTCCGTACGTGTGGAAAAGGTGAGTTGTTTCTGGTTCGATGTTAAACAAACACCTGTTATAACGGAATGCGTATTCCCTGAAAGTCTGGAAAGCATTTCTTTTGATTCTTCAGCACCAGCTGGTTTACCAAGCACTTCATCACCCAAAACAACAATGGTATCTGAAGTCACGAGAATTTCATTCTCTACCAATTGATCCTTTAATGGAGCAGCTTTCAATTTCGCAAGGTATTCTGGAACATCCTCTGCCGCTAATGTCTCTGGATAAACTTCTTCGACTTCTTTGGTGCGAATTTCAACGGGAAAACCGAGTTCTTGAATGAGGGCTTGTCGTCTTGGTGATTTCGACCCAAGAATCAATTTAATGTTAGACATAAGTCATTATTATTTTCCAGTAAACGGGCGTCAATAATCCAACGGTCATTGCCAATTTAATGCAATGATTGACGCGTCGAAAGTCTTTCTTTGTTTTTGCTGATAAGGCAAGCACTATCGTTAATAGAATGATGGCGCCTGCGGCAATTCCCGGTGCGATATTCGTAAAAGTAAACGATTCAATGAGGTAGAATAGCGCTGCTGCTGTTCCCATCGCAATCAACAATACGAGTACCGTGAACCATTTACTTTTCGCAATTCCCCAAGTGATGGGAAGCGTTTTGGCATGCAGTTTTTTGTCTCCCTCGACATCTTCCATGTCTTTAATCACTTCTCGTGCTAAGTTCAAAAGGAAAGCAAACACGGCCAATCCGGTGGAAATATACAAGATCATTTTAGGCGTGCTCCCCTCCATATTGAAAGGAAATAATTGCACATTGTACCATTCAGGATTTGTCTGATTGTGTTGAAAGAAGAAAATTCCAACAAGCACTGGAACCAATGCTGTTAATGCTGCAATGAAAATATTACCGATTAAAAAACGGCGTTTCAAGTAGAGTGAATAAAACCACAGCACGTTGATAGAAAAGAGGTGGATGAATAGGTACCAAAACGAATCCATGATCCACGAAAGATAAATCGCAATGCTGAATGCAATGATATTAATGGTCCAGTGCATGAAAATTGCCGATCGTTTCTTGATGTGTCGCGTAATGATCAATCGTTCGGGTTTGTTCACACGGTCCGCACGTACATCAAAGTAATCATTGATGATATTTCCTCCAGCGGCGATCAAAACGGTCGAAAAAACCAACCAAAAGAACGGCCAATCGGTTACGATGAACGTACAACTGCAACCTTCCATTGGATCAAAATACCATCCTAAGCCATACATTGTCAATGCAATGATGATTAGGTTAAGTGGTCGTGTTAGTCGCAGTAAGTGCATTTATTTCAATGTTTTGTACTCTGTTCTACGGTTTTTCTGATGTGCTGCATTTCGTTCAGCTTCCGTTGGTAATTTCGCAATTTCTTCATCTGAAATAATCGGTTGCGTTTCACCATATCCTTTGTATGCCAATCGACTTTCGTCAATTCCTTTCTCGATGAGATACAAGTATACAGATTTCGCACGAGCCTCAGATAATTGTTGGTTTTCATCCGCATCACCGCGTGTATCGGTATGACCGCCTAATTCAATTTTCAAGCTTGGATTATTTTCCAAAAATGCCACCAACTTATCCAATTCTACAAACGATTCTGGTCGTAGTTTCGATTTGTTCAAGTCGAAGAAGACATTTTCCAATGAAACTGGAGTGTCGATCGTTAACGGAACCATGGGAACATCCATATGAACAGCATCCAGTCCTTCGGGCTGCGTCATGTTGAAATTCTTTGAGAAGAATGAGTAACCGGGGTAACTCACATTCAAGGCATAATCTCGGTTAACAGGCAATGAAACCATGAATTCTCCTGTTAAGTTATCCGCTTCTGAATACACCACTTCTTTGCCTGTTTTCAGGTCGATAAGTTGGAATTTTCCTGGAATTGGACGTCGTGTTGTAATGTCGTATACCACTCCTTCAAAGTAAAGTGTACGCGTTGGGCGCAAATGTTCAGGCATTACGAAGTAATAAATGTCTAAATCACCATATCCACCTTCACGATTCGATGCAAAAAATGCAATTTCACCTTCTGGTGATACCATCAACGAATTCTCGTCGTATGGAGTGTTAATCGGATAACCGAGGTTGATTGGTTTCCCCCACGTTCCGTCATCTTGCAAACGCGACATAAATAAATCAGATCCTCCCATCCCCACATGCCCGTGAGAAGCGAAGTACAAGGTTTTTCCATCAGGGTGAATCAAGACAGATTCTTCTTTTTTCGGAGTGTTGATATAATCGGGAAGTCGTTCTGCTTTTCCCCACGTTCCGTCCTCTTGAAGACGTGTAACGTAGATATCAGAATTGTCCGTCGCATTTCTTCCACGAAGTCCGCGGATGAAGTACATCGTTTTTCCATCCGATGAAAGTGAAGGTTGAGATTCCCAATGAAACGAGTTCACATTTCCAGGTAAGTTGATGGGATCACTCCAACGCGAACCTAATTTCTTCGTATAGAATAAATCACAACTTCCATGTCCCATTCGATTCTCACCGTAATCAATTCCTGTAGCATCTGGACACGCGACAAATACGAGAGATCGACCATCGGCTCCAAGGGTTGGTGCTCCTTCGTTGTTAACGGTATTCACATTTTCAGGCATTGCAATTGCTTTTCCCCAAATGTTGTTGTCGCCTAGATTGGAAACATAAAAATCTTCTTGTTCTTGGAATTTCCCTCTAACGCGACCATCTTCGATACGTCGAGTAAATAAGATGGTTTTTCCGTCGACAGTAATGGTTGGGAAATATTCAGGATCTTCCGTGTTGATACCAGGTCCAATGTTAATCGGATTGAAATCGATTGGATTTTCCAGCGCTTCTTTAGCAAAAACACAGCTAGCGCGCATTTCTCGAGCTTGTGCCTGCAAATCTTCATGTCCGTGTCTATTTGCAAGGAAAATATCCAAGTTTTTTATAGCGCCGCTGTAGTCACCTGTTGCTTGCTGCAAGTTCGCTAGGTAGAAGTTCGTACTATTCGAATAACTATGCCCAGGATTGATTTCTAAGGCGCGCTTATAGTGCTTAATGGCTTCGTCATATTCTCTCAAATATTCAGCAAATTCTCCAGCAAAGAGGTGTGCTTCCAGAAAATTTGGATCTTTCTCAATTGCCTGATTCATCAATTTCAATCCAGTTCGATAATCAGGACCGTTTGTTTTAGGATCAATTGATTGGCGTGGCGCTTCCTTTCCTTGTTCAAAGAGTTTAATTGCTTTTTTGCTCTTTGTGGAATAGCCACCATTACGAGGTTGAGCAGTACTGCACGCAACCAATGAGAAAATAGAAATAAAGAGAATGATGTATTTCATAGTTATGGAATATTCATGAATTTATGCGTTTGTAAAGAAACCTTCCACTGCGGATGATTTTTCACATACTCGATTATCAAAGGCAAAAACCGTTCCTGTTTTGACCATTCGGGCTGTAAGTACAACATACAATCCGACGGAACTTTTGCTGCGTGCCCTTCTGCCCATTCGAAATCGGAGGGATGTGCAATCACAACTTTCAGTTCATTGGCCTTTTGATACGCTTCTTCATTTGGAGCCTTGAATTTTTTCGGCGAAAAGCAATACCAGTCTATCGCGCCACGAAGTGGATAACATCCCGATGTTTCAATGGCCGTTTCGATTCCGTTCGATTTCAACTCGTCAATGAGTCGCGTTAAATCATACATGGCAGGCTCTCCTCCTGTAATCACACAAAAGTCTGTTTCGGCGTTTACCACCTGTTGAACAATGTCATCAATGGACATGATTTCATGTAATTCAGCGTCCCAACTTTCTTTGACGTCGCACCATACGCAACCTACATCGCACCCTGCAATTCGCACAAAGTACGCTGCACGACCGCTGTGTCTTCCTTCACCTTGAATGGTGTAAAAATGCTCCATAATGGGCAATTCAACAGAACTGTTTACCTGAGATCGATTCATCGTAGTAAAGATAGATTAAATCATAGAATGCGCGTGAATTTCGAATGAGAATTCAGCATAAATCAACCTTAAATCGCCTCAACTTCGTCGATTTCATTCAATCGGAGCTCGATCTCGCCTTTTTCATTCGGGGAGAAGTTTCGCTTGAATTTCATGCCTTCAATCCATTGGCTACCAGCGAAGGAACATTTTTCAATGACATTTTGAGCGAAGGTTTCGTCGAAGGCTTCCACCATTACCAACAATTCTGCTTCCCTTGCTTTGATTTCATCCGCGTTGAGATGATAAAACGGAGAATCTTCCGTGATCTTGTGCACAACAGTCCATGTTAAAGGGAAGAATTGAATGTAATCAAGTTCAAGTGGAATTCGGTGAAAGGATCGATTTTGACTCGCGTCGTTCATCAATAAGGTGCAATTTACACTTGCCTTGAGGAGAACAGAATTCCGCATGTTGACCATTTTGAACATGATCGCTTTGCCGTCTTCAAAATCCGTTAGGATAATGTTTTTTGCGAAGGAAATTTTACTGGATGGTTTGGAGAATCTACCGTAGAGCAAACCTGTTATCAAAGCGAAATACATCAATCCAATAAAGGCTTCGATGGTTGAAATAATTCCTGCTGTTGGACCAACTGGTGCTAAAAAACCGTATCCAACCGTGGTAAACGTTTGAACGGAGAAGAAAAAAGCATTTAAAAAGTAGTTTGATTTTTGATTGATCCCTGAAATATCTTCGATTCCACCAGCCATGTAGAAGGCGGCAAAGAGAATATTGATGAGTAAATAGGTAGAAATCGTCCAAAGAAAAAAGGTACCCCAACGAATCTCCGTCAGGTATTTGTACATGTCGCGAAAGCTGTGCATGCCACCCAATCGTTTGATGTTGTAACTACCATCTTCATTGATAATTCTGGAAACGTTACCGTATTTGGAACCAACACCTGGATCTTTTGCTTCACTCATGAAACAAAAATACGAAAGTTTCAATCAGAATAATAGGTACTAAGCTGAGGGAGTGTTCAATTCGCAAGCGTAGCTTTCCACTTATTCCGAAGTCTCCTTTGTTCGGTAATGAATCGCTTAAGTGCTTGGTCATATTCTTTTTTATCAGAACCTGACTGCACGTTGGATAGTGATTGAAATGATTCCTTGATGAGTTGCAGAATATTCGAGCCAATGAGAATTTCAGATGTCTCGGTGCTGAATCGGTAGTTTTTGTACACATCAATAATGCGTTGTTTGTCAATTTCCTCCTTTTCAGTCGGTTGTTCAATCTGCTGAAGATCTGCCAATAAGGGAAGAAGACGTGAACTCAGGTTGATAAAATGTTTCAAGACGAGAAGTGCCTGATTCACATTCTGAATGTCATTAACCGATATGTTGACCGTTTGTCGCATCTAATTCTAAGACGTACGTAAGAATGTAAGCGTTGGATTTCATCCTCCTTCAATGAATATTCCGTAGGGTTTGTTGAGTGAACGGATTTTCCTTCTGAAGAAATGGTTTTCGAAATACAATCGTGTTTTTAGATATATTTGCAACAACCTTATTATAGATTGTATGAAGAGAGTTTTACTTTTTGCATTTTCGGCTGTATTGGCTGGAAATGTTTCTGCCCAAGGGCAAATTGAAAATTCCGATTTGGAATTATGGGAATCGGTTTCAAGTGATTCCGAACCTGTGAACTGGAACAGTTTCTTGTCTGCGCAGGGATCACTGACGTGGGCGGCAGCAAATCAAATTGAGCAATCCTCAGATGTGCACGCTGGATCACCAGGAACGTCGAGTGCGCGAATTTGGACGAGAAATGCTGGTTTCGGAGTGAAAGCGAATGGAAACATGACGCTTGGTAGAATTAACATGGGGTCAACAACAGCGAGTGATCCTGCGAACCACAATATTTCGTTAACGGCAGATCCTAACTTTTCGGAGGCATTGACAGATACACCAGATTCAATTGTATTCTGGGTAAAATACAACGCTGCCAACAGTTCGAGTGAAGCAAGAATGAAGGCAACATTGCACGATGATTACGATTACCGCGATCCAGAAGATGCAGCGTCATCAGATCACGTAGTTGCAACTGCGGAATTAAACTACATCCCAACAAACGGATGGGTGAGAATGTCGGTTCCTTTTAACTACACCGGACCAGCAACAGTAAATTCGTTTATTTTGGTAACGTTTGCGTCGAATGCAATTCCAGGTGGAGGAGATGTGGATGATGAAGTGTACATCGATGACATCGAGTTGATCTACAATACAAACTCTACGTACGAAATTGCGCAAAACGAACTGTACGTATCGATGGATAACACATCAAATGTGATCAACGTGTACGCTCCAAACAAGTTGGATGGAGAATATGCTATTTACAATGCCGTTGGTCAAAAAGTTCAAATGGGAGCGTTGAGTTCATCAATTGATTTTGATGCAAATCCTGGAATTTACTTTGTACACATCTCTACGGCGAAAGGAAGCCACAAATTCGAGATTTACAAGAAGTAAAAGATTACTATTTTTAGAAGCTGATTCTGTTCCATTGTGAGCGAATCAGCTTTTTTTTTGTGCCTATGAAGACAATCGTTTTGATATTCGTTAGTATCTGCTTGACATCTAATTTATGGAGTCAATCTGAAGGAACAATTAATGGGTTTGTTCGCGACGAAAAAGGAAATCCTATTATTGATGCTGCGGTTATCTACAAGAAAGATATCACACAAGGCGCACTTGCCGATGAGAATGGCTTCTACGAAATGACGGTTCCTGCTGGCGAAGCAAAGTTGATTTGTCGTTATTCGGGTATGGTTCCTGATACGATTACTGTTGTCATTGTGGCTGGAGAAACGTTAACCAAAGACATTATTCTGAAACCGATCATTACAGATATCGAAGGGGTTGATGTGAAAGTAGGGAAGTTCGATAAACCGCTCGAAGATCAAACAGTATCAATGGAAATTATCCGTCCTGAATTGATCGAGAATAAAAACACGCGAAGCATTGAGACCGCTTTGGATCAAACACCAGGGTTGAATATTTTAGATGGAGAGCCACAAATCCGTGGAGGAAGTGGATTTACCTTCGGTGTAGGGTCGAAAGTAGCAGTAATTGTGGATGATATGCCCATGCTGTCGGGAGATGCAGGACGTCCTGAATGGGGATTTATTCCTGTAGAAAACATTCACCAAATTGAAGTGATTAAAGGAGCATCTTCCGTACTTTCTGGAAGTTCAGCATTATCTGGAGCCGTGCACATTCGTACGAAGTACCCAGGATTAAAACCACTCACAAAAGTGAATGCGTACTCAGGTTTTTATTCGAAGCCAAGCATCGAAGGAGCAACTTGGTGGACAGGAACTCCGCTTATTTCAGGAGCGAACTTTTTACATTCTCGACAAGTTGGAAATTTGGACGTGGTGTTAGGGGCTAATGTAAACTATGATCACGGATATATTGGACCTCCCAAAACGGATAGCTTGGTGTACGAAGACACGATTTCGTCATTCAATGAACAACAAATGGCTTCGAAACGAGCGCGTTTCAATTTCAATCTGCGTTACCGATCAAAGAAACTCAAAGGATTGAACTACGGGGTCAATGGGAATGTTATGTTGGCCCAATCGAATTTGGCATTTGCATGGCTCAACGATTCATCAGGATTGTACCAAGCATACCCTGGAGCAGTCTTTTTGCAAGATCAATTCATCTTCAATATTGATCCATTTTTGAACTTCCTAACAGATACCGATGGCAAGCATCATTTCCGCATGCGTGTGCTCCATGCAGACAATGAAATGACGGCCAATCAATCGAATCGCTCTACAACGATTTATGGAGATTACATGTTCAAGCGCTCTTACGCAAGTCTCAAAGGATTTGATTTCATCGGAGGACTGACGAGCACTTACACCAGTTCTTATGCCAATCTATATGCTGGAGGAGGAAGTCCATACAATGACATACTGAATGTTTCGGCGTATTCTCAAATTGAAAAGAAATTCCAAAAGATTTTGAACCTGTCACTCGGTGGAAGAATGGAGTATTTTCAATTGAACGATACGATAACAGCCATCAAGCCCGTTTTTAGAGCAGGAACAAGTTTGAAATTGTACCAAGCGACTTTCTTGCGCGCTTCGTATGGGCAAGGTTACCGTTTCCCGACCATTACCGAACGCTACATTCGAACAGGAGTGGGAAATTTTGGTGTATTTCCAAACCCAAATATTCTACCCGAAAGTAGTTGGAACGCCGAGGTGGGGATCAAGCAAGGAATCAAGTTTGGGAACATCATGGGGTATTTCGACATTGCTGGATTCTGGCAAGAGTACGAAAATACCATCGAGTATTTGTTCGGCTTTTGGGGAGATCCCGCAGTTGACCCCAATCAATTATTCGGATTTAAGTTTGTAAACACAGGGAGCTCACGCGTGCTCGGTTTGGATGTTTCGTTTTCGGGAAAAGCGAAGATTGGAAAAAGCATTGACTTGACCTTTATGACTGGGTACAACTACATTGTTCCAAAAACATTGAATCCTGATTACGTATATGCCATCGACGAGTTGGATCGACCTTACAGTTACAACTCAACTTCGCTGGATTCTACTTCGCAAATTCTAAAATACCGCTTCTTGCACAACGTAAAAGGAGATTTTGAAATCACCGTGAAAAAGAAGTTCTCAATTGGATTCAGCGTGAAATACTTCAGTAAAATTGTCAACATGGACGGTGTGATTGAAGAGTTTGAAATCGCGACGGTTGGACCTTATATCCAAAACATCCGCTACATGGATTACTTCGCGGAACATCGCTTTGGAAACTGGATTTTTGATGCGCGTGTGTCCTACAAGATCAATGAAAAACACAAAATTGCTGTGATCAGTGCGAATCTCACGAATCGATCATATTCGTTGCGTCCGCTTAAAATTGAAGCGCCTCGAACGGTAATGCTTCAGTATACGTATAATTTGGATCGGAATTAGCGCATTACGCATTATTATTTACTTTTGATAAAATTCTCAAATCACCTTGGTATGAAAAAACTTGCTTTTAGCGTAATTTTTTTGTTTTGTTTTTCATGAAAATATATCAATTAGCATCGTTGATCGTTTTGGAAATACAATACGCAGGAGTAGAGGAGAAACGAGTATCGATGTTTCAGATTTAGAGCAAGGGATGTATTTGATTATAGTTTGTGATTCGACGGAAATGATAGTTGAGAAAGTGGTAAAAGAATAATGTTGACCATTTGTTCGTTTATTAGCCCCCCTGTTATCTATGTTGTTTAATTCACTGGACTTCGCGTTTTTTTTACCTATTGTTTTTGTACTCTATTGGTTTGTCACGAACAAGAACTTGGCTATTCAAAATGCACTCGTAGTAGTTGCTAGTTATGTATTCTACGGTTGGTGGGATTGGAAATTTCTTGGGCTCATCATATTAAGCACACTAATCGACTATACGGTTGGAACTCTTTTAGACGGTACAGATAAAAAAGGTACGCGTAAAACGCTTCTTGCGATTAGTATTGTCGCCAACCTCGGCTTTCTAGGCTTTTTTAAGTACTACAATTTCTTCGTGGATAGTTTTATCGAGGCATTCTCTTTCTTTGGAGTAGAGTTGAGTGCAGGAACCCTCAATATTATACTGCCAGTTGGAATTAGCTTTTATACCTTTCAAACGATGAGTTACTCGATTGATGTGTATCGTGGAAACCTCAAAGCAACGAGAGACCTTACGGCATTTGCTGCTTTCGTGAGCTTTTTCCCGCAGCTTGTAGCAGGTCCAATTGAACGCGCGACCCACTTGCTTCCGCAATTTACTAGAAAACGCTCATTCGATGCTGTGAAAGCAGTGGATGGATTAAAACAAATTCTCTGGGGACTCTTTAAGAAAATGGTGGTTGCTGATACCTGCGCTCATCAAGCAAATTTGGCATTCAATAGTATTGATGACTACTCTGGAAGTGGCTTGTTGGTAGGCGCCATCTATTTTGCCTTCCAGATTTACGGAGATTTTTCGGGATACTCGGATATCGCAATTGGAACGGCGCGTCTTTTCGGCTTCGATCTGAAGCAGAATTTTGCATTTCCTTATTTCTCGAGAGATATCGCTGAGTTCTGGCGACGTTGGCACATTTCACTCTCAACTTGGTTTCGGGATTATCTCTATATTCCTCTCGGTGGAAGCAGGGAAGGGACCTATAAAAAGATTCGTAACACCTTTATTATTTTCCTAGTGAGTGGTTTTTGGCACGGGGCAAATTGGACCTTCATTGTTTGGGGCGCGCTGCATGCATTATATTTTCTTCCACTTTTGCTCACAAATAGAAATAGACGAAACATGACAATAGTTGCAGAAGGACGCGTTTTTCCAACGTTTTCGAACTTTATCAAGATTGCAATTACATTTTTATTGGTTGTTTTAGCGTGGGTATTTTTCAGAGCAGAAAATGTAGGTGTGGCGTTTCATTATATCGGAGAGATGTTCTCATCCAGTTTGCTTTCGATTCCTGAAAACGGCTATGCGGATAAACTTATTCTGGTCGTAATTTTACTGACATTTGAATGGTTCGGAAGAAAGAACCAATATGCGATTGCTACGTTGGGAGCAAAATGGCCGCGACTACTGCGATGGTTGTTTTATTATTTATTGATTGTTTCTATTTTTCTGTTTGCAGGAGAGGAGCAAGAATTCATTTACTTTCAATTTTAGTCAAGATGAAAAAGTTTCTACTTCGTGTTGTTATCTTTTCTACGTTAACCTTAATTATTTCATTTGGACTTATTGCATTACTGAACTCGCTTGTTCAAAAAGATGGATTTTACCATGTGAATGAGGATATCAGTTCCATTGTTGTAGGAGATTCTCACCCCGAGTGTGCATTTAATGATAGCCTGATTGATTCCATGAAGAATTTTGCACAATCTGGAGAGTCATATTTCTATACCTACGTAAAATTGAAAAGAATTCTTGAACATAATTCACATATCGATCGGGTGTTTGTTGAGTTTAACAATGGTCAGATGATCAAAAACATGGATTCAAGTATTTGGGATGATAAACATGTTTCATCAAAATTCCCGAAGTATGGTTTTGCGATGGAATACGAGGAACTTTACCTTTTGGGAAGTCATAATTTATCAGCACTAATCAACGCTCAATCCATATCAGTTTTATGGAATGTTGATTTGCTTCAGAAGGAAAAAAGAACAATGTACATGTTGGATTGGGGAGGGTACAAACGATTAACCAATGATGGAGAGGGACTGATTGACTCAGCGGCATCTATACTAAAATCGGACTCGATGGTCGTTGAACATTCAACTGTAAACCTCGAATACCTACTGAAATTGGTGAAGTTGTGCAAGGAGAAAAAGGTTGAAGTAGTCTTTGTCAGGTCTCCCGTGCATCAAAAGTATTATGGAAGAAAGAATGAAGTAACTTTTCGATATATCCAGAAAAAGTACTTTAGCGAAATTCCATTTTTAGACTATCAAGACAAGAAGCTTGAAGATAAAGACTTTGCAGATTTACACCATCTCAATTATATGGGGGCTAAGAAGTTTTCTATCTATTTCAATAATGAACTCAAACAATCACAGCTGAAATAAGAAGGATTGCATCTATTCTGATAAGGAATTAGTACTATTCCAAAACTCCTCGTATCTTTGCCCCAACTTCAGGTGCCATCTTTGATGGATTAAAAAGGAATCTGGTGAGAATCCAGAACTGTATCTGCAGCTGTAAGCGTTTTACGCTGAAATATCAACGTCACTGTTCGTGATCAACGAATGGGAAGGCAATTTCAGTATGGCGCGAGTCAGAATACTTGCCGAAGTAAATAGTATTGAAGACTTCAGATTAAAGTCCGAGATTGGTGTCCACACATTGTGTGCGTCTTTTCGATTTTCAACTGATCTTCTTCATTTAATTTTTTAACCCTTAACAGGAAAGTTATGAAGAAAATCTACACTTTGGTAGCAGCGTTTGCAGTCGCTGGAACAATTACTGCTCAAACCACAATTGATTTTGAAAACCATCCATTAGCCGGAGCGGAAACGCACGATAACGGAAATGATGGAGTGGGAGCGTTTGATTTTGGAGGGACAACCTTCGATTACAATTACAACGCTGCTGGAAGTTATTTCAGTGGATTTGCGATTTCAAATCACACGGATGTGACAACAGCTGGATTCACGAATCAGTACAGTGCATATCCAGGAAGCGGAGCGGATGCATCTTCCAATTTTGCCATCTTCTACGATTTCTACAATGGAGGAATCAATACAAATGATGCCGCGGTAAGAATTGACAGTTTTGAGCTAACAAATACAACCTATGCCTACCTTTCAATGAGAGACGGTGATGGATACGGAAAGCAGTTTGGTTCGATTTACGATGCGGATGGATTGGAAGATGGAACGAACGGAGAAGATTTTTTCATGGTAACCATTTATGCTGAAAATTTCGACCAGACGGAAATTGATTCAGTTGAATTTTACTTGGCAGATTACCGTTTCACGGATAACACAATGGATTACATCGTAGATGATTGGAACACGATCGACCTTACAGGATTCGGATTTGATGTTTCAACCATTCGTTTTGCCTTTGCTTCGTCTGATGTGAACTCGTGGGGAATCAAAACACCAGCGTACATTGCAATAGACAACGTTTCGACGCAATCCGTAAGTGGAGTGAAAACGCTGTTGGCAGACAATTTCTCAATGTATCCAAACCCAGCTGTTGACGTGGTAAACGTAACCGGTGGAAATGGAACAATTGAAGTACGTAACGCTATGGGACAGTTGATCTCTACAAGCAAGCACAACACAAATAGTCAAATTGATGTTAGCAAATTTCAAAGTGGTGTTTATTTCATCACCTTAAAAGATGACAACGGTGTTCGGACGCAACAATTTGTGAAACAATAATGAAATCGGGGATGTTTTTGCATCCCCTTTTTATGCGCTCTATTCTTCTCATATCGTTTTTTTACTGCTTCCAAGTTTTGGGACAGGACACGACTGCCGTCAAAAGTGACTCAATTCCAATCCTGAATTTGGTATCGGTAGATGTTATTATGCCTCCACGATTAAGAAGGGTACTTCCACGGAACTCCATAATTGGGAAGCAACAAATTGATGAAATTCAAGCGAACGATGTGGGTGAAATCCTACAGAAAGTGCAAGGCGTCAATTTGAAGTCTTATGGAGGCTTGGGAGGACTCAAAACGATTTCTGTGAGAAGTTTGGGAAGTCAACATTCAGCGATTTCCATCGATGGTTTTTCCATTCAAAACAGCCAAACTGGACAGGTCAATTTAGCGCAAATTCAAACAAACAATTTGCAATCAATTTCGATTGGAGTAGGAGAGTACGCGGGCTATCTTATTCCTGTTTCATCGCAGATTGCAGGAAATAACGTATCGCTGCAAACCTTCGAGATGACATTTCCGAATTATGATGATACGCTTCAAATTCGGTCGAACGTTCGATATGGATCGTTTGGTCAAGTGAGCGGCTATGCATCGGCAAAAGTCAAGATCAAAAATGGTTTTGTGAGTGGATTTGGGAATTACCGTACGTCAAATGGTTTGTACCCTTTTGATATTCAAAATGGATCTCAAAATTACACAGGAGTACGAAGTAACAATGATTATCAAGATCAGTACTTCGGAGGAGTATGGGGGTATCGTTTCGGACGAGATGCCATGATGCGTATATCGTATAAACAATCGTCGATCGATCAAGGTTTGCCTGGAGCAATTATTTTGTACAATCATCACGCAGACGAGCGATTATCGACCAATGACAACCTGTTGAATGCCGATTTTCGCTTTCGAATTACAGAAGGGATTCATGCACGAGCATACGCCAATGGGAATGTCAATTCCATGCGTTATTTAGATCCAACTTACTTCAACAGTGCCGGTTTTGTTGATGTTACATACGACAATCGCAATGCAAATGTAGGTATCGTTGCTGATGGTCACATGGTGCAAAACGGTGCTCACAATTACAAAAGAGCGATGTATTTCGGTGTTGAAGGCGGAGTGAGTGATTTGTCGAGCTCTGACAGTCTTTTTTCTTCTCCCATTCGTAAACAAGTTTCAGCCATTTTAGGAGCGAGACTTATGTTTAAATGGATGAGATTTCGAGGACACCTCTCTACACAATATGTGAATGAATCCAACCGTACTTCTGATGATGGGAAAGATGTTTTTGGTTTGAACCCGTATGTAAGCTTGGAATCTAAAGAAATTGGGAAAAAGAGTATTCGCCATCGTATCTGGTATCGAAATTCACTACGTGTTCCTAGTTTCAACGAATTGTATTACAATAACATTGGTAACAACGAGTTGAATCCCGAAAAGGCCAACCAATTTGGTTATGATATCAATTTGATTCCATTTCAGAAGCAACAGCATGAGGTATATGTCAAATTGGGCACGTATTTTAATCGTGTAACCGATAAAATTGTAGCAATTCCCACTCAAAACTTGTTTACATGGTCTATTCAAAATGTGGGAATCGTCCACGCGTACGGTGCGGAAATTAGTGTAGGAACGCATATTGTTTTCGGCAAAGAAGATCGTTGGAAGTTGGACGGTTTGGGGAATTATTCATTCCAGCGATCAATGAACATGACCGATCCAAATCATTCTTCGTACAGACATCAAATAGCCTATATACCGATGCATACGGGGAATTTTGATCTTTCTTTGAGTTACAAGAAACTCGGTTTGAAAACAACAAATTATTTGGTTTCAAAGCGTTACTCGCTAAATGAAAACACGACTTCGAATGAAGTGGCTGGATTCGTAGTGACAGATTTCAGTGTTTTCTATTCCTTCGAACGATGGAAAAAGCAATCCATTCGTTTTCAATTTCAAGTGAAGAATGCGTTCAACAAATCGTATTCGTATATTCGTTCTTTCATCATGCCTGGAAGAAATTATTTAATATCCATTCAATATGCGCTTAATTAGTTCTATTCTACTTCTTACTCTTCTTTTTTCATCGTGTAAAAAGGATGATCCGACAACTTCGGGGAATGTTCAGTTATCTAATGGGATGATGGTCTTGTGTGAAGGGTTGTTTCAACAGAATAACTCATCCATTTCCTATGTGAATTTCAATAATGGAGTGGTCATTAATGATTTCTTTTTCAAAACATCAGAGCGCGTTTTGGGAGATACAGGGAACGATTTACAACGATATGGTGGAAAGATTTATGCTGTTGTGAATGGATCGAGTACAATTGAAGTGATTTCGGGCGTAACGGGGATTTCAATCAAGCAAATTCCAATGGTGGAAGGTGGAGTTCCGAAACAACCACGCTCAATGGCATTTTATCAAGATAAAATTTTGGTCTCCTGCTACGATGGCTATGTGGATGTGATCGACACGACTTCACTGGAAGTACAACAACGAATTTTGGTCGGAAGTAATCCAGAAGGATTGGCCGTGTCGAATGATTATTTATACGTTGCAAATTCGGGCGGATTAAACTTCCCCAATGTCGATTCTACCGTTTCAGTAGTGAATTTAACGACCTTTTCTGAAGAGTTGAAAGTAACTGTAGGCAAGAATCCATCGGATGTTGAAGTAGATGCTGCGGGAGATATTTACGTGATTACGCGAGGAGATTACGCAAGCATTCCGTCACGATTAAATAAAATCAACCCGAACACGTATCAAGTGACGCACTTTTCGTTTGATGCATCGAGTATCACGCGTATGAACGGAAATTTTCTAATTGGCTATGCTGACTTTGCGACTGGAGATAGTCAGGTTGGTTTGTTCGATCCCGTGGGAGATGTGTTAACAGCAACGACATACCTTGATGTAAGTTCGGTGCAAAACCTATACGGGATCACATATAACTCAGCATTGGACAAAATTTATATTTGCGATGCGAAAGATTTCGTAACCACAGGTGATGTTTTTGAGTTTGATGGTTCTGGTGCATTTTTGACCAGTTATCATGTAGGACTTAACCCTTCAAAGGTGGTTTTTTATGAGTGATTTCTTATCAAGCTCTTTCTGGAATCAACGTTATGTTGATGGTTCAACTGGTTGGGATTTAGGAAAGGTTTCTCCGCCGATCAAGGCGTATATTGATCAATTGGAGAACAAAGAGCTGAAAATTTTGATTCCTGGGGCAGGGAATGGACACGAAGCAGCCTATCTTCATTCATGTGGCTTCACAGACGTTCATGTGTTGGATTTTGCCCCATTGGCCATTGAATCCTTCTTGAAAGAAAATCCAACATTTCCTTCAGCACACACACACGCTGTTAACTTCTTTGAATTTGAAGGAACCTTTGATTTGATTTTGGAGCAAACGTTGTTCTGCGCAATTGACCCTTCCTTACGTTCAAGCTATGCTGAGCAAGCTAGTTCCTTACTGCGTAATGGTGGTAAATTGGTAGGTGTTTTATTCAACCGAGAATTTGAATCAGGTCCTCCTTTTGGCGGAAATAAAATGGAATATGTGAAGACCTTTGCACCTCACTTTTCTTCAGTATCCATGAAAGAATGCTACAATTCGATTGAACCAAGAATGGGGACGGAGCTCTTTATTCTGTTAGAGAAATAGGCGATTCTTATCTTCCACCTTTTTGTTTGAAGCGTCTTCCTCCTTTGTGAACCCACTTATTTTTTCGCTTATTGAAATTCTTGTTCGGATTGCTTTTTCCACCTTTTGTACGAAGTACAAGTCCTGCTGAATGGTGAAGGTAATTTTCAGGAGTATCCCAGAAACCGGGATATACACCGAGTTTTGCTGAGCTATTTAAACGAATTCCAAATCCCTTGTAGATCCAAAAATTAACTCCGCCACCAATATTCACGGTTGGAGCATGTGTTGCCGCTCCTTCTTCGCGATACGTGTAGCCAACTCCAGCAATCAGATATGGATCGATCCATTGGGCAGATGGTGCATACAAATTTGAAAAACTGTATTTCGCGTTTACATCAAAATTGAAGAAAGTCCCTTCGTAATTCGTGGAATCGTTGATGATTGTTCCCAATTCATACTTCGTATAGCTTGCACCAAACTCCATGCTCCAACCATATTTGAAGTATCGATCCACAGTAAGCGTAGTTGGATAGGGGAGAACATTCCATGAGTTGTTTACGTCGAAGAGTTGACCAAATTTATTCCCGTTATCATCAATGGCTGTCCAACTCACTCCAAACATCCATTTGTACGGTTTGTACACACCGATTGTTTTGTAGGGTTGAGCACTAGCTGTTTGAGCTATAAAAACAAAAGCGATAATTGTGAAAAGATGTTTCATGTTGTAGACAATACATCAAATATAAGCGAAAATGCAAGAAATCGTAACAGGATTAGTGTCCAAGTGGTGTTTTCTCTCCTGCTAAAATGGGAACAGAGAGCGTATTTACCTCTGGAGGTATGGGGCAAGAAGCATTGTAGGTGTATGCACAATAGGGATTGTAGGCGAAATTAAAATCAACGAGAAGTTGATCACCTTCTGGAATTGTTAGGTCCAAATATCGGCCTCCACCATACGTTAATTCTCTGGTTGTTGCATCACGAAAGGGAACGAAGAGGTGTCGTTTATCCTTTTTGCGATAGCTTAAACTTTGATATACTTCCAATCGGCACAGAGAATCTCCAATTTTGAAATCAATAAATCCATATCTTCTGTACACTGGAAGTCGATCTGTGGAAGTTGGCATCTTGAATTTTCTTCCTTTGTCCTTGGTGATTTTTGCCATGACTTGATAGGTCGAATCGAAATCGAAGTAATCCAATCCTCCAAAATCTTCAACCTCCTGCTGATTGAGCCAACCTGATGCCGTGTCCAATAGATAAGCAAGATGATCTGCTCGGTGTTTTTCGATTTCCACCTCTGTTGCTTGAGCGTAAACAGATGAACAGGCTAGGAGTAGGAACAGTAAAGAAGTGAAGTGCTTCATCGTAGAGGGTTGAATTCTGTCATTAGTCTCTAGCTCCAAATATAGAGCTTCCGACACGAATCATTGTGCTTCCTTCCTCGACGGCAATTGGGTAATCACCAGACATTCCCATGGAAATTTCTTTAAATGCATCGTTGTATTTGAAGAAGTGACTTTTGAGAACGTTGAAGTAGTTTTCGAGCGTTCTGAATTCGTCTCGAACTTGTTCCGTATCGTCGGTAAATGTTGCCATTCCCATCACGCCAACGATGGATATGTTGTGTAACTCGATGAATTCATTGGAAGAAAGTATGTTTTGTGCTTCTTCCAGATTGAGTCCAAATTTTGACGATTCATCCGCAATATGAAATTGGAGCAAACACGAAATAACCCGATTGTGCTTTTTGGCTTGCTTATCGATTTCTTTCAATAGTTTGAAGCTATCCACCGCATGAATCAGTGAAACGAAGGGCGCCATGTATTTCACCTTGTTGCGCTGTAAATGTCCGATAAAATGCCATTCAATATCTTTCGGAAGAACTTCATGTTTATCCGTCAATTCTTGAACTTTATTTTCTCCAAAAATACGTTGTCCAGCGTCGTAAGCTGTTTGGATATCTGCAACAGGTTTCGTTTTAGATACGGCAACCAACGTTACATCTTCGGGTAGCTCTTTGCGTATTTTTTCTAGTGATGCTGCAATCATTCGTTGATGTTGTAAATTGTGAGACCACTTCTTAGTTTCGGTTCTACCCACGTTGATTTTGGTGGCATAATCATCTGATGATCCGCTACGCGTTTGACTTGATCCATGGTTGGTGGATAAAGAATAAATGCCATTTTATATCGACCCGAGTGTACTTTTTCTTCTAGTTTTTCAATAGGTTCCGCACCGCTCACAAACGAAACATTTTCATCCGATTTTAAGTCGTGAATGCCTAAAATAGGGGATAACACGTACTGCGTTAAGATCTCAGCATCCAGACAATTAACCGGGTGTGAATCATCAATAATTTCTGGTTTGCACGACACACGGTACCAGTTTTCATCTAAACATAGTGTAAACTGATGATTTTTTACAGGTTTCGCACATCCATCAATCTTCTCGATGATAAAATGCTGTGAAATCAATTCCAAAAACGCTTCTTGGCTCAATCCGTTCATGGTTTTCACCAAGCGATTAAACTCAAGAATGTCCAATTGTGCTTCATCGATGATATAAGCTAAAAATGAATTTTCATTCGCGAATTGAGAGCCTTCTTTTTTGCGCTGTTGCTGAAGTCGAACAGAAGAAGCTGAGCGATGATGTCCATCGGCAATGTACAACTCGCTCAGCTTTTCAAATGCTTGTTGAATGGCCTCAGCTTCAGCTTGAGGTAATTTCCAAAGCTCATGCGTCACCAAATCAGTCGTTGTGAACTCGTATTCAGGTCGCACAGAGACGAATGAACTCAGAAGATCTGAAATTTCTTTCGATGATTTGTGCGCTAGAAGAACGGGTTCAGCATTATATCCAACCACATTCAGATAGTCTGTAAACATTTGCTCACGTGATGTAAGCGTAGCTTCGTGTTTTTTGATGGAGTCATGCAGGTATTCCTCAACACTCGCTCCACAGATCAAGCCGGTAAAAACATGTCCTGGTTTCGACTGGCGATACACGTAGAAAGTGGGAACATCTTCCTGAATCAAAATCCCCTTATCGATGAATTCTTTATACCTCTCAGAAACGAGTTCAAATCGTTCTATACTATTCGGTTTGGTTGTGATTTTACTTCCAAACTCAGGATTAATGATGTGTAAAAAAGTAAAAGGGTTGTCCTCTAACTTTGCTTCGAGCACGTTCTTTTTATACGAATAGAACGGTCTTGCCGCAACAAGATGAACCTTATCACGAGTCGGTCGAATTGCACGAAAAGGTTGAATTTTTGTCATCAGAATTTCAAACTAAGCGTGTACTCCAAATTTTTCAATAATGGCACTTGCCAACTCTGTTCCAATTCGATCTTGTGCTTCTAATGTTGCAGCTCCGATATGTGGTGTACATGCAATTTTAGGGTGACTCAAAAGATCTTTTCTTGGATTTGGTTCGTTTTCAAAAACATCCAATGCTGCCGCAGCTACTTTTCCAGAGTTCAATGCTTCTAGAAGGGCATCTTCGTCGATAACACCACCACGAGCGGCATTCACAATTCTTACACCATCTTTCATTGCTTCGAATTCTTTCTGTCCAAACACCGCCGATCCATCAGCTTGTTTTGGAACGTGAACAGAGATGAAGTCAGCTTGAGAAATTGCTTGAATTAGATCTGTTGTCGGTGCAATTTCCACTTTCGTAGAAATTCCATTCCCGAGCTCAAGGTTGATCGTGCGTACATCTCCTGTTTGATCCACTGCCAATACGTTCATACCACAACCAATTGCGTATGAAGCTAAACTTTGTCCAATGCGCCCGAAACCAACGATAGTCAACGTTTTTCCGCGAAGTTCAGCACCTTTTCCGTATTGCTTCTTCAGTGTTTTGAAATCTCCCGTTTCCATGTTTTTGTATGAGTCATGTAGCGAGCGAGAGATGGCTAAAAGGTGTCCAAGCACTAACTCGGCAACAGATTGAGAAGAAGCTGCGGGTGTGTTGACAACCGTGCGACCAATTTCTCTGGCGTAGGCAACATCAATATTATCCATTCCAACACCACCTCTTCCGATTAAGTCAAGGTTTGGACACGCATCGATTAAATCCTTTCGAACCGTTGTTGCGCTTCTCACGAGTAATACATGGATGTCTTCACGATTGATTGTTTCAACCAAATCATCCTGTGCTACTTTTTCTGTAAGTACCGTAAATCCTGCTTGCTCTAAAGCATCAATTCCTGCTTGAGATATTCCGTCGTTTGCTAATACCTTCATTTATCCGTTTTTTCTTGTAAATTCTTTCATAACATCAACCAACACCTGAACGCTATCGATGCTCAAGGCATTGTACATAGAAGCTCTGTATCCTCCTACTGATCTGTGTCCTTTGATCCCAACAATATTTGCGTCATTCCACATTTTATTGAAGATTTCAGTTGGCGCGTCATCCTTAAGAAGGAACGTCACATTCATATTTGATCTATCTTCTTTCGCTACTGTTCCGTGGAAAAGTGGATTGTTATCGATTTCAGAATAGAGCAGGTTTGCCTTAGCTTCGTTTCTTGTTTTGGCAGCCTCAACACCACCAGTACTCAATAAATTGTTTAAGTTCAATAGTGACACGTATACTGAAAATACAGGAGGAGTATTCATCATTGAATCTTTATCAGCGTGCTTCTTGAGGTCTAAATAACTTGGAAGAAAATCTGATGTTGATTTACCAAGGATTTCATCCTTCACGATGTATAAAGTTGCTCCCGCAGGTCCGAGATTTTTCTGTGCACCAGCATAGATTAGATCAAATTTTGATACGTCTACTGGTTTTGAGAAAATATCAGACGACATGTCACAAATGAGCGGGAGGTCAGTTTTAACAACATCTTGAAACTGGGTACCGCAAATTGTGTTGTTTGATGTGTAGTGCAAAAAGTCGAAATCAGATGATAAGTTTAAATCCTTTGGGATGTATGTGAACCCTTTGTCTTCTGAAGACGCAGCGGTAACAGCATCGATTCCAACACTTTTAGCCTCTTTTATAGCTTTCGTTGCCCACGTTCCCGTGTTGATGTAACCAGCTTTCTTATTCTCACGCATCATGTTTAATGCAGAAATTGTGAATCCAAGTGAAGCTCCACCTTGAAGATAGAGTACAGAATATCCGTCAGGAACATTCAATGCTTCTTTCACTTTTTGTCTTGCTTCTTCCATCACCTTCACGAAGTCAGCACTTCTATGTGAGATTTCTAGAATTGATAATCCGTTAAAGTCGAGAACTGCTTTAGAGGCCTCTTTAAATACATCTTGCGGAAGGATACATGGTCCCGCACCAAAATTATGTTTCATATCTGTTGTAAAAAAAAAGCTGCCGATTGGCAGCCATTGATTATTTTTCTTTCGCCTCTTTTGTTTTTGAAGCTGTTGTTTTCTTAGTCGTAGACTTTTTAGTAGTTTTTTTCTTAGCCGCTGGTTCTTTATCTGATTCAGCTGATGTTTTGGCTTTTTTCTTTTTTGTTACTACGATAGGTGCGGAGGCTTTTCTTTTACGGCTGTTTCCGTACGTCCCCATAATTCTTTTTCCTCTTTTGGATCTTTTATCTCCTTTTCCCATATATGAACAAATTAGATTTTTATTTAAACTTGACACAAATATATTATTCTTTTTCGAGAATTCTACGTCTGATCTCAGCTTCTACTACTTTACCATTGTTAATAATGTGGGTGCACCATTGAATTTTAAGTTTTGTCTGTTCTTCATCAGGCAATTTCCAACTCAAATCGGATTTTTCCAGTTTATTGCGCAGCTGGTTCATAATAATTGCTGCAGAGACGCTGATGTTAAAACTTTCGGTAAAACCATACATTGGAATTTTAACAACTTCATCAACGTGTTCTAAAAGAGTGGGAGATATTCCATGTCTTTCTGTACCGAATACCAAAGCGATTGGGGCTTCGATTGGTATTTCATCGATTGTTTTTTCCGTATGAGGGCTAGTTGCTACGATCTTGTAGCCTTTCCCTTTTAGGTCATTTATTGCTTGAGTTGTTGGAGAGTCGTTCCCGGCATATGCATGAACATCAACCCAATTACTTGAGCCCTTAGCGATTTCCCGCTGGATCTCAAATTTTTGTTTTTCTGCAATTATGTACACATCTTGAATCCCAAAGCAGTCACAAGAACGTATTACAGCAGAAGAGTTAAACTCTTTGACGATATCCTCTAAAACTACTGTAATGTGTCTTGTGCGTTCTTTTGAAACGCGATTAATGATTTCCCGTTTACTTTCGGTTATCATTTTAATCAAGCCATCAAGCACTTTCTTATCAATCATAACAAAAAAAGGGAATCAACTCAAATGAGGATTCCCTTTCTATCTTTTAGAGATTTTATGCTCTTAGTTTACTTTGTCTGATAGATCAGAACCAGCTTTGAAACGAACAACGTTTTTCGCTGCAATTTTAATTTCTTTACCGGTCTGTGGGTTACGTCCTGTTCTAGCTGCTCTTTTTGATACAGAAAATGATCCGAATCCAACTAGAGAACAACGATCACCTTTTTTAAGGCATCCTGTGATTGCATCTTGAAATGCTTCTAATGCTCTTTTAGCATCAGCTTTTGAAAGATCAGCTCCAGAAGCCATTGCTTCAATCAACTCTGCTTTGTTCATAGTCTCTGTTTTTAGTTTGTGTTAATAATTTTACCGAGACAAATATATTCTAATATCCCTGTCACACAAGGCATGTGCGTTGAAAATGGGGTTTTATGTGGAAAACTAGAGTTATTTGTTAATAAAGCTACCTCTATTTGGGTAGAATTACTGCAAAACGCCTATGATACTTGCGTTTTCACAAGTTAAAATCAGTTATTTCATGTCCAAGTAAAAAATCTTTGAAGTTCATTCTTCGCTTTCCCTCTAATTGAATTTCACAAACTCTTAAATAATAATCAGAACAGGCGATCAATATTCCATTCGAATCCGAGTCTAGTTTTTTGATCTCATTTACGGGGATATCTGTTTTGTATGTCTGAAATAACTTTAAGATCTTTTCTTCACCACTTTTTGTTTTTACAATCGTCCACGCACCAGGGTAAGGATCTAGGCCACGACAAAAATCATGAACCTTTTGTACTTCTTGGTCAAAATCAATCTGGCAAGTTGACTTAAAAATCTTCGGAGCAGACTTTAACTTGTCAGTTCCTATAATATTGTTTTGTGCAATTCCTGTTGCTTCACCTTTCATTATCGATTTAACGGTTGATAAGCTTGCTTCTGCTCCGAGGTGCATCAGCTCGTTGTATAACTCGCCGACATTCATATTTTCCCCGATTTTAGTTTTTCGCTGTTCGATGATGGCTCCAGTATCAATTTCTTTTTCAATAAAAAAGGTTGTAACTCCTGTTTCTTTCTCACCATTGATGATTGCCCAGTTAATAGGTGCAGCTCCACGGTATTGGGGGAGGATTGATGCGTGTAAATTTATAGTTCCCATCTCTGGCATACTCCATACTACTTCTGGTAGCATACGGAAGGCAACGACAACAAAAAGTTGAGCATTTAGATTTTCTAACTCGGTTACAAAACCTGGATCTTTTAAGCTTGTAGGTTGAAGGATTGTTAAATCTTTCGATGACGCATAGTCCTTTACAGCACTGGATTGAATCTTTCGTCCTCTTCCCGCAGGTTTGTCGGGTGCCGTTACAACTCCTACTATATTAATAGTATCGTCTTGGTAAAGCTTATCAAGAATGGTTACAGCAAATTCGGGCGTCCCCATGAATACAATGTCGATTTTCTTCATTTTAAATTTGTTTCTTTTTCCAATTAAAAAAACGCAAGTAGATAATAGATAAACTACAAATCACTCCGAAATAAATATATTCTACCGTCCACACATAATAGATATCCCAATTCAAGACTTTTATGAAAAGAAAGGCAAAGAACAGATAGAGTACAACAGAAATCAGTTCAATTATAAATGAATAACGAGTGTTTCCGCTACCAGCTATCGTATAAAAGTAAATACTTCCAAATCCATATAACAATATCGAACCGAAAAGGAATTGTAAAGTGGAAGCGCTAGTCTCAATGAACTCTTCATTTGGATTAACGAATTCGATCAGTTTCTCAGGGTAAAGAATTGCTCCGTGAAAAATGGCAATGAGAAAGACCATTGTGAGAAGTTGAATCCTTCGGGTAGCAATTGCAATCGATTGGAAATCCTTTTTTCCCATGTACTGACTTACATATGTTTTGGTCGTAGCTCCAAATCCCCAAATGGGCACGAAGGCCAAGAAATATAGTGAGCGTATGTTTTGAGATACGGTTAACTCAAAAATTCCCATTTGCTCAATCCAAAAGAAGAATATAGTCCATGTAAGCAGAGCAGTTAGACCTTGGAGCATTATTGGAGAACCAACTTTGAGAACACGGCTTATTCGTGACCAATTTACTTTTAGATCAGTTAAGACTTTTTTGCCATTCAATTTTGGTAAAAAGAAAACAGCAATTATCAAAACGATCAATCCAACGAAATCAGCAATGGCCGATGCTAGTGCAGCACCTTCCAATCCCATTTCAGGTAATCCGAGGTTTCCGAAAATCAATGCGTAGTCCAGTGCAATATTCGTTACAGCCACAAGAATGGCATTCACAAATATGAGGGCGGTTTTACCAGATGCGGTGAGGTAGGCCAAAATGGCGAGTGAAACTACTGATGGAATAAACCCTAAGCTTCGCACATTTAGGTAACTCAGTTGAAGCTGTCCTAGTTCTTGACTGTTTACGCTATGGTCAATTATTTGTGGAATAATTAGCCAAGTAATGGCGAATAGAATCAGCGCTATGAATAAATTGATCAATACTGAACTAGCAAAAATACTCCCCAAAACAGATTCTTTCTCTTCTCCAATTCTTCGAGCCATCAAGATTTGAGTCCCTTCATTCAGCCCTGCGAGTATCATGAAAAGGGTAATGTAAATCAATCCTCCGTTACCTGAAGCATCAAATGCGAGTGTATCGTATCGACTTAAAAAAGAGGAGTCGGTGAGAAGTACAATCGATTGAATGAATGAAGATCCCATCAATGGGATAGCAATTGACAGGATTGTTTTATAACTCAGACTTAACATTACTCTACATGAATCACGAGTCCTTTCAAATATTCACCCTCAGGATGAAATGCATTGATTGGATGATCTGATGGTTGATGAAGTTGTTCAAGAATACGTACGTTTCTTCCAGATTCAATAGCCGCAGCGATTACCGTATTGGTGAAAAGTTTTTTGTCAACAACTTGCGAGCAAGAAAAGGTGAAAATGATTCCTCCGGGTTTAATTTGTCGAATTGCATGAGCATTTAATCGCTTATAGCCTTGAATGGCTTTGTGACGTTTGTCTCTATGCTTAGCAAATGCAGGCGGGTCGAGCACAATAATATCGTATTCAGAGCCGAGTTCTTTCAGGTGAACCATAGCGTCAGCAACAATAGAAGTGTGTTTGTCCTCAAATTGATTCAACTCAATGTTGGCATCGGTCAATTCGATTGCTTTTTTTGAACTGTCCAATGAATCCACGTGCAATGCACCGTTTTGAAGTGCCAAAAGACTAAATCCACCTGAATAACAAAAGGTGTTGAGTACTTTCTTTCTTTTCGAATATTTGGCAAGGAGAAGTCGATTTTCTCGTTGGTCAATAAAGAATCCCGTCTTCTGACCGTTGATCCAGTCAATATTGATCTTTACTCCATTTTCTATGGCAATATGAGGTGTCGCGCACTCTCCGTATACATAACCGTCTTCTGCTTCAATTCGCTTTGGAAGTGTTTCTGAAGATTTCGAGTAAACCGCAATCAACTTGTCTCCGAGTGCTTGAACAAGTGCTGAATTAATGTCTTTTAAGGAGTGATACATGCCGATACTATGACATTGCACAACGGCAACTCCAGCATAATAATCTACAATCAAACCAGGTAGACTATCTCCTTCGCCATGTACGAGGCGACAAATATTGTTGTTTTCGCCAATTAATCCTTGCTGAATTCGTACGTCAACGGCATCTTGGATGCGGTATCGAAAAAACGTGTCATCGATCGGTTCATCATGAAATGTGAGAATTCTGACGGCAATTGTTGCATGCTGAAAGTGTCCTCTCGCGATGAAATAGTTTTCATGATCCGTTATTGTGACTAAATCACCATCTTTGAGATGATCAGTTTCAGTAGCAATTGCTCCAGAAAATATCCAGGGATGTCTTCTCTCTATAGAGTGACTTTTATTCTTTCTTACGGCTAAGATATTCATGACCTTCTTTGTTCGACGTCAAAAATACGTCTACTTCTACATCTGCCAACAGGAAAGTTGATATTTTTGCGCATAAATAACGAATTATGAACTGTAAGGTGCACTTTTTTCTGTTGAACGACGATTTTTCCATTGAACATGCAGAAGCAAATCACGGAGGAGAAGAATCAGAAAACAATCGTCTACACGAGTGGGAAGATGAATTGGAGATCACAACGGTTGTGACGGGCATGGTTATGCACGAAGGAGCATCATTTCCGCTTCAGGGACAATTTCCAGATGGGAAAGATTTCAATTTTGAAATAGAAAACATGCGCTTATTCGAACTGACTGGAGAGCAGAGAACAATTGTTGGCTGCTCTGAAATGTTGCTCGATTCGTATGAATGGTCAGAGGAAGATCAAGCAACACTGAAGGTGTACCTGAAAGATTATGAGCCACTAACGAATCCAGTTCCCGGGCTTTACATCGCAGTTCAGGAATTCCCAAAAGAGTTGATATTCTAATGCTTGAATTAAAAAACATAAATCTAAAATTTGGTGATAAGGTCATTTTGAACGATGTTTCACTTACGATTAAGCAAGGCGAGATTGTAGGAATCATTGGAAAAAGTGGGATGGGCAAAACAACTTTACTAAAAGTGATGTCGGCGCACGTACAGGTTGATTCTGGCAGCGTTATTCACAATAGTAAACGGTTAATAGGTCCAAACGAAAAACTAGTTCCTGGTTATGAAGATCTGCAAATAGTGGATCAGGATTTTGCACTCGACCCATATCATACCGTGGAGGAAAACGTCCGCGAAAAAGTACTTCATCTTCCGAAAGCCGATCAAGAAGTATTAATTGATGAGGTGCTTGATTTAGTTGAATTGTCGCGATTGCGATTGCAAAAAGCACATTTGTTGTCTGGGGGAGAGCAGCAGCGATTAGCCATGGCAAGAGCGCTTGCATGTGAACCTGCGTTTTTATTTTTGGATGAGCCGTTTGTGCATTTGGATCAGGCCTTGCGTTTTCGAATCATGAATTACCTCATTCGATTGAATGAAATTCGCAATACATCGATGGTTTTAGTATCGCACGATGGAACAGAGTTGATGGGATTGGTGAATCGCTTATTACACCTTGAGAACGGACGAATTATCCGCGATGATATTCCTGAAAAACTGTTTTACAATCCTACAAATGTTGAACAAGGAGAGTTGCTTGGTACAATTAATCAGATCAAGATTGAAGGGAAGGAGTGGTTGTTTCGCCCCAATGAGTATTCATTAACTGACGGAACGGCAAAAGTGGAAGTTCAATTTTCGCGATCGCTAAATACAGGTTTAATCATACTGAACTACTTCGAAACGCCAGAAGGTGAAAATATTGTACTTTCAAGCAAAGATGAAATGAGAAATGTTGATCATTTCTTTATTGAAAAGAAATATGTTTAGTGAAAAAAAGCACTTAGTGATTACCTTGATGAAGGAGTTCATTGCTGAACGTTCTTTTCTTCACGGTGCTGCACTTGCATATTATGCTGTTTTTGCATTGGTTCCAATTCTTTATTTGAGTGTCGCGATTTTTGGGCGAGTTGTTGGACATGATACGATGGTGGATATCATCACAGATTTTCTAACAAAACAGGTTGGACTCACTGACGTCTCTGGGATTATCGATTTTTTGAGCCAAATGGATCTCGGAGGAGGAAATGTATTTATGGAAATTGTCGGGATGATTGCCCTGCTTTTTTCGTCAACTGCGTTAATTAATTCCTTGCGCCGTAGCATGAATGATTTCTATGATTTGGACAAACTTGAAGGTTCAAGAAAGAAATTGATTGTAAGAGACGCACTTTTTCGACTATTGTCAATGCTTTTTATAACAGGTACAACCGTGCTTCTCGTGGCTATCTACTTCGCTGAAACGGTCTTTTTGTCATTGGGAAACAAATTTTTGTCGGAATACGATTTGCTCAACTCGATTTTTACCTACGTGGCGCAGCACGTGTTCCCGCTAATTGCCAATGGAGTCATATTTGCTTTCGTATTTAAGTACTTGCACGATGGGGTAGTGGTCTGGAAAAGAGCTATTCAAGGAGCTGTAGTGACGAGTATACTTCTTTATGTAGGACAGCTACTTATCCAATTCTACTTATCCAATTATTTCTTTGCAGCGAAAGGAGGAGTAGCGGGAACTGTTTTAATCATTTTGGTTTGGGTTTATTATTCGTCGCAGATTATCTTTCTGGGAGCCAAGTATGTTGCGGTAAAATCTCGTTTAAACGGACAACAAATTGTCTTAAGAGATTAAAAAGTCATCATTTTATTGATTACTTCCTAAGAATTGATTATATTTCCAACGGAATTATGATTAAAATATAAACATGGCGATTGGAATCAACCTCAAATTATTGCGTAAGCGACTAGGTAAATCACAGGGAGAAGTGGCGAATGACTTAGGCCTCACGAGAAGTTCTTACTCGGGATATGAGAATAATGTGGCTCAACCGAATCTCGATAGTCTGATTTTATTCAGTGATTATTACCGCGTTTCAATTGACGATCTTGTTCGTAAAGATTTCATGGAATACAAAGAGTCTGATTGGGAGAAGATCGATAAAGGACTTTCTGTGGATGTGAAAGGTCATAAGCTACGTGTATTAACGGCAATGGTGGATGAAACCAATGAAGACGTTATTGAAATGATACCAGCGAAGGCGAGTGCAGGATATACGTCCGGATATGCCGATCCTGATTACATTAAGGTTTTACCAACATTCCACTTGCCTTTTCTTTCAAAGGATAGAAAGTACCGTTCATTTCCAATCAAAGGTGATTCGATGCCGCCTGTAGTTGAAGGTTCGTATGTGGTGGCTGAGTTTGTTCAAAACTGGATGTCTATTCGTAGCGGAACACCGTGTATCGTGGTAACGAAGGATGATGGTATTGTATTTAAAGTTGTCCATAACCTCTTGAGTTCCGAGCAATCATTTCAGCTGTGTTCTACCAATACTTTCTATGAACCCTACATCGTACATGCAAATGATGTTTTGGAAATTTGGAAATTCGTGAATTACATCTCTCCAGAGTTGCCAGAAGTTCGAATGGATGATAAAGATTTGTCCAAAACACTTCAGGGATTACAACGTGATGTGCAAGCACTCAAAACGATGGTGAAGAACTAAAGGTGATATTCTCCTTCGCTAAATTTAATTTCTTCTTCGAGCATTAAGTGACGAAGGGCGCGCATGAGCATCTCTTTGCTGACGTCAAGCCGATTGATCATTACATCAAGTGACGCGGGAAGCAGAGTAGGGATTAGCTCCAGTAGTTCGTCAAAGGTGTAGTTTCCTTTGGATTGCTCCCTACAGAAATCACAATTACCACAATTTTCATCATCACCACCAAAATAGCTTGAAATCATACTCATTCTGCACTTGTTAGCGCGAACATATTGTATCATCGCATCCAGCTTCGATAACTCTAGATTTCTACGATTTTCATACACATGCACATCCAATTTTAGGTAATTGTCAGGTAGACGTTCGTGTAGAAGAGTTATTTTCGGGAGAGATGTTCTGAAGTTGATGTCAATCACTCCATACTGCTCAAGATATTCTAATTGTCGCGTTAATTCCTGAGTGCTAACCTTCAGTCGTTTGGCTAATTCGTTTTCGTGAATTGAGACGAAGCGATCAAAAATGCCAGAATGAGAACGTGATAGTAGCGTAATAAGGCTTGATACTGAATCATGTCCAACTTGAAACTTATACAAGGCAGAATTCCCAACGGCATACTTCAAACGGGTAGGTTGAAAATTGCTCTCCGAAAAATAGATGTCACCATTATTTTGAAGGAGTTTCAGCGCATGAAACACTTCAACAATGGAGAATTGGAAGGATTTGGTGAAAGCGCGTAGGTCGAGCGGATAGGTTTCATTTTCTCCTGAACCAATGGCAATCTTTAAGAAATTACACACGCTCGCGTAAATCTGTTTGATTCGATCTTTCGCTGGGTATTTCGCAGCAAGTTGCTCTTGCATGGTTTGCAGATCTTTCTCTTCCCAAAAGGCAATCGCATCGGCAGCAGCGCCGTCTCTTCCTGCACGTCCTGCTTCTTGGTAATAGGCTTCTAGTGTTGTTGGAATTTCATAATGCAGCACATAGCGTACATCGGATTTGTCGATGCCCATCCCAAATGCATTTGTTGCGACCATTACTTTCAATCGACCTTTCATCCAATTTTCCAACATGTACGATCGATCCTCAGCACTAAGTCCCCCGTGATAAAAACCAGCGTTGATATTTTTCGCGCGCAGCTGACGAAC
>PDWJ01001324.1_pt1 | contig 31707 bp, 40 predicted proteins | sample 1430881 | NCBI WGS metagenome assembly PDWJ01 (sample SAMN01162460, study PRJNA174530) | Oral metagenome, whole genome shotgun sequencing project. | biome: Marine environment; feature: Marine mammal; material: Swab sample of the gingival sulcus; isolation source: swab sample of gingival sulcus...
TTGATTACTCCGATTGCGATGGAGAAAGAGCTGCGCTTTGCCGTGCGTGAAGGTGGTCGGACAGTCGGCGCTGGTGTTGTTGCTGAAATTATCGAGTAGAAAGGCAAAGAAGTTGACGGGAGAGTTTGCGAGAATGCTGGGAAAAACAGGTCTTGAACTTTCATAAAAAACAGAAAAAAGTCATTGACATTCTTTTCCGGTTTCAATAACACGACCCATACTGCTTTTTGAGGGACTTCGCGCCATTTTGAGCGGAGTCCTTTTTTATGGAACGAGTATGGTAGTTCGTATATTTAGTTCTTAATTCTCAACTTTTATTGTCACGAGTATTATGGCTAATCAAAATATCAGAATTTGTTTAAAGGGGTACGATCATCAGTTGCTCGATCAATCAGTGACAGAGATCGTATCAACCGCGCAGAATACGGGATCACGAATTGCCGGGCCAATACCATTGCCAACTCGTATTAGTCGCTACACTGTGTTGCGTTCACCGCATGTAAATAAAAAATCGCGCGAACAATTTGAGATGAGAACTCATAAGCGAATTATTGACATCCTTGAACCGACTCCGCAGACCGTAGATGCACTGATGCGACTGGATCTCCCGGCTGGTGTAGATGTGAAGATTAAATTATAGAAGGCGGAACCAGGAATCAGAAAACGAAGATATTTCTGAGTTCTGTATTCTGTTCTTTGACGAAGCGTGGCAACTGTAAGTGTATTAACGGCTGAAAATGCCAAAATCGAAGATGTGGAACTGCAAGACAGCGTGTTTAACGCTCCGATTAAGGAGCATGCTGTCCACCAGGTTGTCTGTTCTCAGCTCGCATCTCGCCGGAGAGGTACGTCCTCGACCAAAGGGCGCTCTGAAGTGAGTGGCGGCGGTAAAAAGCCCTGGAGGCAGAAAGGGACTGGAAATGCTCGTGTTGGGACCACGCGGTCTCCTATTTGGCGAGGCGGTGGTATTGTGTTTGGTCCGAAACCCCGCGATTACTCGTTCTCAGTGCCGAAGAAGATGCGGAAAGCTGCGTTGCGGTCTGTGCTGACATCAAAAGTTCAAGAGTCAAAGTTGATCGTAGTTGATCAGTTTGACTTTGATAAGCCGAGTACGAAACGTATGGCTGGCATTCTTGAGAAGCTGCTTGACAAGGCGTCAAAGAAGAGCGCCCTGATCGCTCTGGGAGATTGGACTGAATCGGTCTGGAAATCGGGACGGAATCTGCCGGGCGTTCGAGTCGTGCATGCAGAGAATGTCAATGTTTATACAGCATTGCAGTATGATTACCTTATCATTGATAAGGCTGGCTTGTCTATTATCGAAGGGGCGTTGGCGAAATGAAAGACGTATATAGTGTACTGAAACGACCATTGTTTACAGAAAAAAATGACCGTTTAAAAGAAAATTTCAATAAGTATGCCTTTGAAGTTGCAATAACTGCGAATAAAATTGAGATTCGGCAGGCGGTTGAACAAATCTTTGGAGTCTCCGTCACCAAAGTCAATACAATGCGCGTACATGGAAAAGAGAAACGGCGAGGTCGGAGTGTTGGGCGGCGCCCTGATTGGAAAAAGGCGATTGTCACCTTAAAAGAGGGCGACACCATTCCTATCTGGAGTTAAGGTTTGATGATTGATGGGTGATGATTAATTGTTGAAGATCAGCAGTCATCGATTAGCAAGTATCAGAATATGGCAGTCAAAAGTTTTAAGCCAACTTCGCCTGGAAGACGGTTTCAAACGGTTTCAACGTTTGAAGAGATTACGGCAACGCGTCCTGAACCGAGTTTGGTGGTTGCTCTCAAAAAAACAGGGGGACGAAACAACCAGGGACGTATCACTTCACGACGTCGGGGTGGTGGTCATAAACGTTTTTACAGGATTATTGATTTTAAACGTGATAAATTTTCCGTTCCGGCGAAAGTGGCGACAATTGAATACGATCCGAATCGTTCGGCGCGTATTGCATTATTGCATTATGTCGATGGGGAAAAACGGTATATTTTAGCCCCTGAAGGTTTGCATGTCGGAGATATGGTCGTCGCTGGAGCAGATGTTGATATTCAAGTCGGAAATACCCTTCCTTTACAAAATATCCCGCCAGGAACACCTATTCATAATATTGAATTAAAAAAAGGAAAAGGTGGACAGATTGTCCGGAGTGCCGGAACGAGTGCTATGATCATGGCCAAAGAAAAAGGCTATGCCCAGGTGCGGCTTCCTTCGGGAGAGGTGCGGATGGTGTTGCTTGATTGTTTGGCGACAATCGGTGTTGTCGGCAATTCCGATCATGGTAATATTAAAATCGGAAAGGCCGGACGCTCGCGTTGGTTAGGACGACGTCCGAAAGTTCGCGGCGTGGCGATGAACCCGGTCGATCACCCTCATGGTGGTGGTGAAGGACGGACGTCAGGAGGACGCCATCCGGTGACTCCATGGGGTATCCCGACAAAAGGGTATAAAACACGCAAAAAAGGCAAGCCTTCGGATAAATATATCGTACGAAGAAGGAATAAGAATTAAGGTTGTATGCGGTTTCGTATGACGGTGTCGTCGCATCGAACAGCCGATTACGGACCGGAGACGACCTGTTGGTATCGGCGAAAAGGGAAATTTTATGCCAAGATCGGTAAAAAAAGGACCATTTGTAGAAGAAAAATTGTTAAAGAAAGTCCAGGATATGAACATGCGGGGGGATAAGAAAGTGATCAAAACCTGGTCTCGTCGTTCGACGATTATGCCCGATTTTATCTCGCATACCTTCGCAGTCTATAATGGGAAACGGTTTATCCCGGTGTATATTACAGAGAATATGGTCGGTCATAAGCTTGGTGAGTTTTCACCCACGCGGACATATCGGGGACATGCAAAAACCGAAAAGACAACTCGACGGTAGCAATGTCGCTGGATAATTTCGGACAGAGGAGAAGATTATGGCTGTAAAGTCTGTAGGGCGATATGTAAAAGTGTCTCCGCGAAAAGCGCGTTTAGTGATCGATATGATCCGTGGACGGTATGTGCAGGAAGCGCTTGATATTCTGCAAGACTCACCAAAGGCGATCTCTGAGAATATCGAAAAAATTGTTAGATTGGCTGTCGCAGATGCTGAAAATACGGAAGCGGTTTCCGATGTAGATGCACTTTATGTCAAGGAAGCTTATGTCGATCAGGGACCGACAATGAAAAGATTCCGGCCTCGTGCTATGGGACGGGCGACGAGAATCAGAAAGCGAACAAGCCATATTACAGTAGTGTTAGAAGAAAAAGCCGATTGATTCTCGATTGTCGATTGATGATTCTGTGTCGGACTGAACATCAATCATCAATCACAGAGCATCAGTCATCACTCACAGAGGTGGAGGATTAAGATTGGGACAGAAAGTCAATCCTATAGGGCTTCGTTTAGGAATTAACAAGACGTGGCAATCTCGGTGGTACGCGGAACGGACGTATGCTGATTTTTTGCATGAAGATCTCAAAATTAAGAAATTTATCAAAAAATCGTTCTCTCATGCAGGTATTTCCCGTGTCGAGGTTGAACGCGCGGCAGAGAAAACGACTATCAATGTCCATACGGCGCGTCCGGGGATTCTGATCGGACGTCGGGGGGCCGAAGTCGACCAGTTAAAAAAGAAACTGCAAAAACTCACTGAGCACGATGTGCATGTCAATATCTTCGAAGTACGGAAAGCGGAAATCGATGCACAATTAGTCGCTGAAAATGTGGCGCTTCAGTTAGAACGCCGTGTCGCTTTTCGGCGGGCCATGAAACGCAGTGTGACGACAGCCATGCGTTTTGGCGCGGAAGGCATTCGAATCGCGTGCGGAGGACGGCTTGGTGGGGCTGAAATGGCTCGGAAAGAATGGTACCGCGAAGGACGGGTGCCGTTGCATACCTTACGCGCAGACATTGACTACGGCTTTGCCGAAGCCCGGACAACTTATGGAATTATCGGGATTAAGGTTTGGATTTTCAAAGGAGAAGTCCATTCCTATAATATGCCTGAAAGCAAGTAGAAAATAGTGCCTGAAGTATTTAAAGTGTAAAGTACTTAACGTTTGGAGTAGGTGCTGTCCCTCACAAGGTGGTGCGTATGTTTAACTTAAGTGCATTTCCAACTTTAGTTCACTTTAGCTCACTTGAACACGACTTATGTTAATGCCGAAGAAGGTCAAATACCGGAAACAGCATCGTGGACGCCTGACGGGAAAAGCCTACCGGGGCTGTGAAGTTAACTTTGGTCAATACGGGTTACAGGCTCTTGAATGCGGGTTTATTACGGACCGGCAGATTGAGGCGGCTCGTGTGTCTATGACGAGAAAGATCAAACGTGCCGGACGTGTCTGGATTCGGATCTTCCCCGACAAACCGATGACCTCGAAACCTGCGGAAACTCGTATGGGAAAAGGGAAGGGAAGTCCTGATCACTGGGTTGCTGTTGTCAAACCCGGACGGATTATGTATGAGATGGAAGGAGTTCCGGAAGAATTAGCGCGTGAAGCGTTTCGGATGGCTTCGCATAAGCTGCCGATTAAGACAAAATTTGTGGAAAGAGGAGTATTGTCATAATGAAAGCAAGGGAACTTCGTGAAATGAGCCCGGAGGAACTGGAAAGCCGGGAACGGGATTTGACCGAAGAGGTCTTTAATCTCCGGTTTCAGATTGCTGCCGGTATCGCAGAAAACCCTCAGATATTACGAAACGTCCGTAAAGACTTGGCACGTGTGAAAACGGTACGCCGACAACGTGAGTTGTCGTCATAAGGAACTAGAGCCGTGTGCAGGGCGTGTGCCTGCAAGCGTGCAGAATCTCGACAATATTTATTGACAATTTGAAGGGGGTTTTTAATATGGCGCAAGGCAAAGAACAGCGCAAAACCCGCCAGGGGGTCGTGATAAGCGACAAAATGGATAAAACGGTGGTTGTTCGGGTTGAACGATTGACACGGCACACACGTTACAATCGTGTGGTGAAACGTGCCAAAAAATACAAAGCCCACGATGAACTCAATCAATGTGGCATTGGGGATCTCGTGATGATTATGGAAACTCGACCGCTGAGTAAGGATAAACGGTGGCGGGTGACTGAAATTGTAAGAAAAGCGATCGTGTAGCACGCCATGTGGATACACGTCATGTTCTTTGGAAGAAGGTAAACGACCATGGTACAGATGCAGACAGTGTTAGATGTCGTTGATAATTCAGGAGCAAAGAAGATCCGGTGCATTAAGGTGTTGGGTGGATCGAAGCGTAAGTATGCACGCCTTGGCGATCTGATTGTGGCTTCTGTGAATGAGGCGACTCCGGGTGGAAACGTGAAGAAGAAAGATGTCGTCCGCGCGGTGATTGTTCGAACGGCGAAAGAACAGCGACGAAAAGACGGCTCGTACATTAAGTTTGATCGAAATGCCGCTGTCATTCTGACACCTCAAAATGAACCGGTAGGAACTCGTATCTTTGGGCCAGTAGCGAGGGAGTTACGTGACAAAGCATTTATGCGAATCGTGTCGCTTGCTCCGGAAGTCTTGTAGCCCTGGACGTGTAGAGGAGTGTTGAAGAGATGTCAAAGCCAAAGCTTCATGTGAAAAAAAATGATAGAGTAAAAGTGATTGCTGGTAAAGAAAAAGGGAAAGAAGGAAAGATTCTGAAAGCGTATCCTGCCAAAAATCGTGTGATTGTCGAACATTTGAATATGATCAAAAAGCATACGAAACGTCGGAGTCAGGGACAGGGTGGTGGAATTATCGAACGTGAAGGAACGATTCATGTATCAAACCTCATGCTTGTCTGCCCGAGTTGTAAAAAAGCGACTCGCATTGGGAAAAAGTTTCTGGAAGATGGGGCGAAGGTGAGATACTGTAAAAAATGTGGAGAAGTCGTTGACAGGTAGCTGCAACTGACTTTTGGCATTGGTGAATAACGTGACATGAGTGCACAACAAATCAAACAAAAATATACTGAGGAAGTCGCTCCATCGCTGGCAAAACAGTTTGGCTATACCAGCCCGATGGCTATCCCGCGTTTAACCAAGATTATTGTGAATATGGGCTTGGGACGCGAAGCTGTCGCTGATGCGAAGGTGCTTGACAAAGCTGTTGTTGAGCTTGAAGCGATTACCGGACAGAAAGCTGTCATCAGAAAGGCGCGGAAATCCATCGCTGGGTTCAAGTTGCGGGCAGGCATGCCTATCGGCTGTATGGTCACTCTCAGGAAAGACCGAATGTATGAGTTTTTCGAACGCCTGGTAAATGCCGCCCTGCCGCGTGTGCGCGATTTCAAGGGTGTGTCGTCGAAATCCTTTGATGGCCGGGGCAATTACACCTTAGGATTGAGAGAGCAAATTATCTTTCCGGAAATCGAGTTTGACAAAGTTGATAAGTTACGTGGATTGAGTATTGCTATTGTAACGACAGCGCGAACAGACGAGGAAGGGTTTCAACTGCTGAAAGAACTCGGTATGCCTTTCCAACGCTAATTATTATTTTTTTTAGACGAAGGAGAAACAACGTGGCGAAAAAGTCACTGATTGCAAAATCGAAACGTCCGCAAAAATTTCAGGTGCGTACGTATAATCGCTGCCGTATTTGTGGTCGTCCGCGAGGCTATCTGCGTAAGTTTGCGATGTGCCGGATCTGCTTTCGTGAATTAGCCTCACGAGGAGAAATCCCCGGGGTCATCAAGGCAAGTTGGTAAGGGAAGAAACACAAAGACTACCTGAATGCCGGAAGCCAACCGCGAATATACCGGGAGGCGTCGAACAAAAACGGCCTCTCGTGTGGTTTTGGAACCCGGCGATTCAATAAGGGGAGATAGAATTATGGGAATGACTGATCCTATTGCTGATTTACTCACGCGCATTCGAAATGGGAAAATGGCGGGCAAAGACTATGTTGACGCCCCGATTTCGAAAATGAAAGCGGAGATCCTTCGGATTTTGAAAGCTGAAGGATATATCAATGGATATGCTCAACAAGATGAGCGCACGCTTCAAATTCATCTGAAATACGCCGATGGTGAAAGCGTGATTACTGAAATTAAACGTATTAGCAAGCCTGGCTGCCGGGTCTACTGTAAGAAAGACGACTTGCCGAAAGTGCTGAACGGCCTGGGGATCGCGATTGTATCGACCTCAAAAGGGCTCTTGACGGATAAAGATGCTCGCCTGGCAAATGTCGGCGGCGAATTGCTCTGTACGGTCTGGTAATTGTCAATTACCAATTGTCAATTGTCAATTGTCAATTGTCAATTAGTAATCGTCAATCCGAAACATGTCGAGAATAGGAAAAAAACCGATTGAAATCCCGCAAGGGGTAAAAATAGACATCAAAAACTCGTTGTGTACCGTGCAAGGCCCGTTAGGAACTCTTGACTATACGCTTCCTGCTGGTATTGCCGTTGAGGTACAGGACACGAGACTTGTTGTGACGCGTGCAACTGACCAGAAACGCCACCGGGCGTTACATGGCCTTGTCCGGTCGCTTGTCAATAACATGGTGACTGGTGTCTCCGCTGGGTTTACGAAAAGCCTTGAAATTGTAGGAATTGGCTACCGCGCCAAAAAAGAGGGAAATGTTTTGAATTTAGCGGTCGGGTATTCCCATCCGATCGATTTCCCGGTTCCCGAAGGTATTACGATCGACGTCGAAGGGCAAAACAAGGTCATCGTCAAAGGCATTGACAAACAAAAAGTCGGGCAAATTGCCGCGGATATTCGAAAAATTAGAAAACCGGAACCCTATAAAGGAAAAGGTATCCGCTACAGTGATGAAGTGATACGCCGGAAAGTCGGAAAAACCGCAGCGTAGAGTGTGTAACAGTAACACGCTCTGACATCATCAGAGAGTAAGGGAGTAAGCGGTCTTATGGAGAAGAAAAAACAGGGAAAAAACGCACGGCTCAAGAGGCATCTGCGGATTCGAAGTAAAATATCAGGAAGTGCGGAGCGTCCTCGTTTATGCGTATTCCGCAGCCTGAAAAATATGTATGCACAACTTATCGATGACGAAAAGGGACACACATTGATTGGGGTGTCAACCTTGAGTCCTGAAGTCAAGGCGACTGTGTCGTACGGCGGCAATATCGCTGCGGCGAAAGAAGTCGGGAAAGTGTTGGCAAAAAAGGCTCTGGAACAAAATATCACCGAAGTGGTATTTGACCGTGGCGGATATAAGTATCATGGACGAGTGGCTGCACTGGCCGAAGAAGTTCGGCAGAATGGAGTCAAGTTCTAACAGACATTTGATGAAGGAGGGGTACCCTTGGCAAGGATAGAACCCAGAGAAACTGATTTCACCGATAAGGTGGTTCATATAAGCCGTGTTGCGAAAGTCGTGAAAGGTGGCCGGCGGTTTAGCTTTAGCGCATTGGTCGTCGTAGGAGACGGACAGGGACGGGTTGGATATGGCCTTGGTAAAGCCAAAGAAGTTCCTGAAGCCATTCGCAAAGGCATTGAGAAAGCGAAAAAGAGTCTTGTCACTGTTCCGTTGCGGAATACGACAATCCCCCATCAGATCGTTGGACGGTATGGGGCTGGCAGAGTTCTGCTGAAGCCGGCTGGACCCGGTACAGGCGTGATTGCTGGCGGGCCGGTTCGCGCGGTCCTGGAAGTCGTCGGTATTCAAGACATTCTCACAAAGTGTATTGGGACGAATAATCCCCATAACGTTGTCAAAGCGACGATGAAGGGATTGCAGAGCTTAAAAGATCCGGCGGTTGTGGCAAAACAACGCGGCATTCCTCTGGAAGAGCTTGAAGCCCAGATGGATTACTAAGCCCATGGCTGGTACGGAAAGAGGAGATAAGCATGAAGTCATTAGAAATTACATTAGTTAAAAGTCCGATCGGGGCGCCTGAAAAATTGCGCAAAGTGCTTGTCGGTTTAGGTTTGCGAAAGACCAATTCTTCGGTTCGCCGGAAAGATACACCAGAAATTCGAGGAATGGTGTTTAAGGTGAAACATTTAGTGGAAGTTGTCGATGGTCAAGAAACGTCCTGATTGGGAACGAACTCGTGGAAGTGAGAACAGGAGGACTCTTCGGAATTTCTGTTTGTTATAACATTCCAGGTAGTGAGCGTACTTATGAAATTACACGAATTACGATACGCAGAAGGTTCGAAAGCGAAGAAGAAACGCGTCGGGCGCGGCATGAGTTCCGGTTGGGGGAAAACCGCCGGAAAAGGGCATAAAGGACAGAAATCCCGTTCCGGCAGCGGTATCCACCCCTGGTTTGAAGGTGGACAGATGCCGTTGCAGCGCCGGTTACCAAAACGCGGGTTTACAAATATCTTTAAAAAAGAATATGAAGTTGTGAACCTCAAACGATTAGAAGAACGATTTGAGACGGATACAGAGATTACGCTGGAATTACTGCTCGAATCTCGGCTGGTAAGAAAAAGCAGTCTGCCGGTTAAAATTCTTGGTGAAGGCGAGTTGACGAAGAAATTTCATGTTCATGCGCATGCATTCAGCAAAAGTGCTGTGGAAAAAATTCAAGCGGTTGGTGGAGACGTCACGATTGAACAGTAGCTTGAGGATGTAGCGAACGCGAATAACCTTACTTAGTGGGGGCTGTAACAGTGCTTCAGGTATTCCAAAATATATTTAAAATTCCAGAGCTCAAAAAGCGAATTCTGATTACCCTGGGCTTTTTGGCCGTGTACCGTTTCGGGGCTCATATCCCGACACCAGGGGTTGATGCCCAAGTCTTAACTGAGATCTTTGAATCAGCGCAGGGAACTGTGTTGGGAATGGTCGATCTTTTCACTGGGGGCGCGTTGAAACGTTTGACAGTGTTTGCCCTCGGGATTATGCCCTATATTAGTGCATCGATTATTCTTCAATTGCTGACTGTTGTGATCCCGTATCTCGAACGATTAGCGAAAGAGGGGGAGCAAGGGCGGAAGAAGATTACCCAATACACGCGTTACGGTACGGTGGTCTTGAGTGCGGTCCAAGGGCTGGGAATCAGTATTGGGCTCGAAAGTATGCAGGGACCGGGAGGCGCGCCGGTTGTGCCAGTTCCCGGTTGGGCTTTTCGTTTGACCACGGTCATTACCTTGACGGCCGGAACGGCATTCATTATGTGGATTGGTGAACAAATTACCGAACGAGGGATTGGAAATGGGATCTCTCTGATCATCTTTGCCGGTATCGTCACTCGCCTTCCATCGGCTATTGCCGGAACGATCGAGGCGGTACAACGTGGTGATTTCGCCCTGTTCTCTCTGATCGGACTGTTAATTGTCATGGCCTTAGTGATTGCGGCGGTCATTGTGATGCAGCAAGGTGTACGGAAAATTCCGGTGCAATATGCCAAGCGGGTTGTCGGACGGCGGACTTATGGCGGTCAGAGTACGCATATCCCGTTGAAAGTGAATACCGCAGGGGTTATCCCGGTGATTTTTGCATCATCGATTATTGTGTTTCCGGCGACAGTGGCTCGTTTTGTTGACAAACCCTGGATGCAAGCCATTGCAGAGCAATTGTCGCCAGGTCATATGTTGTACACAGTCTTGTATGCCACGATGATTATTTTCTTTGCTTACTTTTATACCGCGATTGTGTTCAATCCGACGGATTTGGCTGAGAATATGAAAAAATATGGTGGGTACATTCCCGGGGTTCGTCCTGGGAAAAAGACAGCAGTATACATTGACTCCGTGTTGACACGGATTACACTTTCCGGGGCGATATTTCTGGCGCTGATCGCCATTCTTCCTCAGTTTCTTATGGGCTCTTTGAAGGTTCCCTTCTATTTCGGAGGAACGGCATTGCTGATTGTGGTTGGTGTGGCTTTAGACACCATGCAGCAGATCGAGTCGCACTTATTGACCCGTCACTATGAAGGGTTCATGAAGAAAGGGAAACTTCGAGGGAGACGATAATGAATTGACAGTGAGCGTTTGTGAATTGTCAATGACTCTGAGGTAATTATGTCAAAAGAAGATGTTATTCAAGTTGAAGGAACGGTGATCGAGCCTTTACCGAATGCGATGTTTAAAGTGGAACTTGAAAATGGGCATAAAGTTTTGGCGCATATTTCTGGAAAAATGCGGAAACATTTCATCCGTATCCTTCCCGGTGATAAAGTGTCGGTGGAACTTTCACCCTACGATCTTTCTCGAGGACGCATTACGTATCGCTATAAATAAGACAACCACATCGTAGAGAATCGCTGACATAAAATTCGGAAGGCATCGTTTCGGGTAGGGAACACTTACCTGAAACAATAACATGTTTTTTGATTTGAATAGCGCGGTGGGAGAGAAACATCATGAAAGTACGAGCTTCAGTGAAAAAAATGTGTGATAAATGCCGGATTATCAAGAGAAAAGGTATCGTCCGGGTTATTTGTGAGAACCCCCGTCATAAGCAACGACAGGGATAATGTAGTATTGGCGATTGATGATTGGCGATTGATGTGACAAAACAATCAACAATCAACAATCAACAATCCTTTAGGAGGGTGTTCTTTGGCTAGAATCGCAGGTGTAGATTTGCCTAGAAATAAACGAATCGAGGTTGGATTAACGTATATTTTTGGCATCGGACGTTCGACGTCCCAGAAAATTTTGCAAGAAACGGGAATCGATCCCAGTACACGAGTGCATGCGCTTTCTGAAGAAGAAGTGAATTTACTTCGTCGATCGGTTGTGGATAATGAAGAATTTCTTGTTGAAGGTGATTTGCGGCGTGATATTTCCTTGAATATCAAACGTCTGATGGATATTGGCTGCTACCGTGGGCTGCGTCATCGACGCGGATTACCGGCACGTGGACAGCGGACCAAAACGAATTCAAGAACGCGCAAGGGACCGCGACGAGCAATCGGCGGGAAAAAGAAGAAAAAGTAATGGATCGAGTATTTGGTGTTTGGTGTTTAGTGTTTGGTAGATTGGTCAAGAGTTGAGGCGCTAAGAGCACACAGAACACAAAACACGAAACACATAAATTACACCAAAAGCATGGCAAAAGGTCAGAGAAGAGGTGCATCAAAGAAAAAACGGCGTGAATTATTAAATATCGATCGAGGCGTCGTTCATGTTCAAAGCACGTTTAACAATACGATTATTACAATCACCGACTTGAGTGGGAATACCATTTCATGGTCGAGTGCTGGAACGATCGGGTATAAGGGTTCTCGAAAAAATACACCTTTTGCAGCCCAGATGGCTGCAAGAGAGTGTGGAAAAAAAGCCCTTGACTTGGGAATGCGTCAGGTTGAAGTCTACGTAAAAGGGCCCGGAGCTGGACGAGAAGCCGCTATTCGGGCATTACAGGCTGTTGGGCTGGAAGTCAAAGCCATCAAAGACGTAACCCCGATTCCCCACAATGGATGCCGGCCTCCAAAGCGAAGACGAGTGTAAGGTGGGTCGAAGTTCAAAGTGAGCTGAAGTGACAAGTCACTAGGCTCGTTACAAATATTTACGGACTGTAAACTCAATTGACGAAGTATCCGGGTGTGATGGGGCTTGAAAGCGATGACACTGAAAGGGTGCTTTATGTATGAAAGATGAAGGACGAGGAGGAAAGTCATTGGCACGATATACAGGTTCTGTGTGCCGACTCTGTCGGGTTGAAGGAACAAAGTTATATTTAAAAGGCGATCGGTGTTATACCGATAAATGCGCGATCGAACGGAGAAATTACGCCCCGGGACAACACGGGCAACGACGCACAAAACGTTCGGATTACGGACTGCAACTTCGAGAAAAACAAAAAGTTAAACGTATTTATGGCGTATTAGAGAAGCAATTCCGTGGATATTTCGAAAAAGCAGAACGACAGCGTGGTATCACGGGCAAGAATCTTCTCATTTTATTGGAACGACGCCTAGATAACGTCATATATCGGTTAGGGATGTGCAGCTCTCGGGCAGAGGCTCGACAATACGTTCGCCATGGTCATTTTATGGTCGACGGAAGGCGAGTCAATATTCCGTCATTGCTTGTTGGAAAAGAGCAGAAAGTCCAGTTGAAAGAAAAAAGCCGGAAGATTAAGAGTCTGCAAGAATCTCTTAAATCGAGTGAACGCCGTGGGGTACCACAATGGCTGTCAGTGGATGCGAAAAATTTTAGTGGGACCATCCTTGATATTCCAAAACGAGAGAATGTGTCGGACGAGATTCAAGAACAGTTGATTGTTGAGCTGTACTCGAAATAGTCGTTGAACGATTCTATCGATCCAGGTCTTTTGCTTTCAACGATAGGGCTGGATACGATCCCTGCGTTCTTTTTAAAATTGTTAATTAACCTGCTAAGGACGTGAAGTTGTTTCATGCAACATTGGAAGGGTATTCAAAAATCAAAAAATTTAGAATGTGATCGCGGAACCTTGACAAATTCCTATGGGAAGTTTTTTGCCGAACCCTTTGAACGAGGTTTTGGGACAACGGTAGGACATTCCCTCCGTCGAGTTCTGCTGTCATCATTGCCTGGTCTCGCCGTGACTGGGATCTTAATTGACGGTGTGCCCGATGAGTTTTCACCGATCCCCGGGGTGGTCGAAGATACGGTGCATGTGTTGTTGAATCTGAAGTCTCTTCGACTGAAGATTCTTGACACGGATGCATGTGAAGGACCGATGACCGTTCGACTCGATGTCAAGAATACATCCGGGCAGGAGTCTGTGGTTACGGCATCCGATATCAAAAACGCTCCAGGGGTGAAAATCCTGAATCCGGATCTTCCTCTCGCGACCTTGGAAAAGCATAGTGAATTGCATGCCGCGCTCCGGATCGAATTCGGAAGCGGGTATGTTCCGGCTGAGATTTTTAGACAGCGTGATACCAACGAAAATGGTTTACTGTTTGTCGATGCGGCATTTAGCCCGGTCGTTGCGGTTGAGTTTTTCACTGAACCGACTCGCGTTGGACGTCGGACGGATTTTGATAAACTGACGTTAGAAGTGTGGACGGATAGTAGTATCTCTCCTATCGAAGCGATTGGCCAAGGGGCAAAAGCGCTCACTCAGCATTTCGTTGAGTTAATCACGTTCGAGGAAGAGCCCGAGGAAGAAATCTCCGAAGTCGAAGAAGGAGATACTGTGAACGAACATCTTTTTCGCAGTGTTGATGAGCTCGAGTTATCCGTACGTTCGAATAATTGTTTGAAAAATGCGAATATTCGGACTATTGGTGAGCTGGTTCAGAAAACCGATGCCGAGATGTTGAAAACGAGGAACTTCGGGAAGAAATCATTGAACGAAATCAAAGCAATCCTGACGGAGATGGGATTATCCCTGGGAATGAAACTGGAAAATTTTCCACCAAAACCAAAGGATGACGAACAAGAATAAGAGTGATCGGGTTCTTGATGGAAGATTAAACGAGTAACAAGAGGGTTGATAAGGTCATGCGCCATAGAAAAGCCAGAGGAAAGTTAAGTAGAAACGCCAGTCATCGCAAAGCATTGATGCGAAATCTTGTCACTGAATTGCTTCGTCATGGACGAATTAAAACGACGTTGGCAAAGGCAAAAGCTCTGCGGAGTCCTGCTGAAAAAATGATCACGCTGGGAAAACGCGGCGATTTGCATGCCCGCCGCCAGGCATTGTCGTTTATCCAAAGCAAAGATGTCGTTCATGAACTGTTCGATACGATTGCGGCGAAATACAGCGACCGAGATGGAGGATATACGCGAATCCTCAAGCTAGGGCAGCGCAAAGGCGATGCTGCTCATATTGCGATTATTGAGCTGGTTGAAGAGTAAGCTTCAGCTACTAAGAGCCATTGAGTACAAAAAGAGCTTCTTTCGAAAGAACAGGAGCTCTTCTTTTTTATCACAGGAGGCACACATGGCAAGACTGAATGGTCAGTCGCTAATCTCCCGCAATGTCTCCCTTCAATGACATTATTTAACCTATCCAATCATCATGCCCCTTTTCTGCCATACTACTTAGAGGAATCCCCCTGTTCGGCTTGCGCCTCTTGTTGTGACGTATATGATGGTGTCGTCGGGAAAATGAGATCGAGCACTTTGCTGACAAGAAAGAGTAGTGCAAACGCAATCACAAACACCAGCCAGCCAAACGATTCGTGAAGAACACCTTCGGCAAATTCTTTGCCCCAATAGTGCGCCATGATGCCGGTGATAGTTACTCGAATAATGTTGGTGACAATGGCTACCGGCAGTGCAAAGGCTACAAGAAGCCATTGTTTCAAACGATTTTTGTACATTATATAGGCGAACAAGGCACTGAGAGCAAGCAGGGCCATAATTGATCGCATGCCGCTGCATGCTTCCTCGACAGCTAACGGTCCGGTCGAGACATACAGAATATTACCTTCACGGTAGAGGGCAACTCCGGCAAGGGGAATGAGCTGTGCGGAGACGACTGAAACAAGCAACTGGAGTTTAAACGCGATATTTGAGTAGATAATAGCTGGAAGTGGGACCATGAAGATGAGAAAAAAGGTGGGGAATAGGAGACATTTGAAGTGGGCGTTCCCATACAAATAAAGGATAAGACCGGCGAGCACAACGACCAACGATGCGCGTTTCAAAAACCACTCCGCCCCGATCGTCCCTACCAGGTAAGTAAACAACCCTGCTAGCAGCACCACAAACCCCAGATTCGATGGGGCCGGTTGAAGTTGGCGAAGCTCATCCTTTTTGGTCCATACGAGATAGATGACAATGAAAGGCACAAGGAAGCCATGAGAGTAGTTGTCATCATTGCTCCAGTCATAAATGAACATGTGAAAGGTAGGGAAGTAGAGCAAAATCACTAGGAGGCCAATCATCGCGATTTTAAGAATTTCTGCTTTTTGTTCAGTCGTTCTATCAAGGTTCACTGGACACGTCTCCTTTTTTTAATTGTTAAAATGCATCCTTTATCGTAAGTAAAGTTCTGTTCGTGAGACAATCGACATCATCAAACTGTTTAATAACATTTTGTATCTTATGATAGGGATGTATGGAGATGTTGTCAATTGGAAATTCTCAGGAAATTGAAATCACATGCTGCCCGGAAGCCATGTTCCCCGGTTGGTGGTTTTCTCTTGACAAATTTTCCTGTAACCCCATATATTAAACTCTCAGAGATGGATGTGTGAAAGCAGACCGGATAATCGCTGGTATGAAGTATGCCTACCAGAGGAAAGTCCGAGCTCCAGAGGGCAGGGTGCTGGGTAACACCCAGGCGGAGCGATCCGACAGAGAGTGCCACAGAAAATATACAGCCAATGGCCTCTGTGAGGCACAGGCAATGGTGAAATGGCGGGGTAAGAGCCCACCGCAATTCTGGTGACAGGATTGGCAGGGTAAACCTCACCTGGAGCAAGATCGAATAGGAAAGCATTTGAGAGTGGCCCACTCGACGCTTTCGGGTTGATCGCTAGAGGTGTTCGGTAACGGACATCCCAGATGAATGATTATCCTTTCGGTAACGGAAGACAGAACTCGGCTTACAGGTTTGCTTTCGCACATCATACAACCAGAGAAAAAGGGGAACGTGATTATGAAACAGAAGTGCCTGTGGTGGTTTCTTGTGATGATTGTCAGTGTTGGGTTTGTCTGTGTCATGGGAGGAGATAGTTGGGCCAGTGAACGAACGTTAGGGTGGTCTACCGGAGTAAGCTTTGGCCCTTCCTGGTTCTTAAACGGGGATTTTGGCACTGGAGGCAGTGGGCGAGTGTTCCTTGAATATGCGCCATATATCCCGGAAGTTGGTATTCGACTGACAGGCGGTTATTTCTATTTCGAAGATACTGTTACAACCGGTAGCGGGACGTTTTCAGCTTCAAAGGATGCGAACTATACCAATGCGTACGTGACGGGCGGCATTGTTTATCGACTGTCCAGGCGTCATATTGTCCCGTTCTTAGAAGGAAACCTCGGTGTCTATCACTATGATAAAGATAAGGTCGAAGCATCTGGTGTTGGGCCGATTATTGATGGAGAGCAAGTCAGCTCATATGCGATTGTCGACACGAAAACCGGATTCGCGTTTGGTGTGAATGGCGGAGGTGGAGTCGAATGGTTTATGAGCGATCGATTGTCCCTCAGTCTGGAGAGTTTGATCCATTTGACTCTTGGGGAAGAGAGCGATCAAATTTTTGATGTCACAGCGATGTTCCGTTTTCTTCCCGGAAAAAAATAATGAAAAGCCTCTTCTGGGAAAACATGTCTGAAATAGAGAGAAAAAGAGGTCAGGCTCTGATTAAAGTTGACAAAATATAAGGGGGGGAAGACGATAGTGATGAAAACTTTCTCATACCATCATCATAAAAAGTGCATTTTTTCCTTGCGTATTTTTTCTCCTTATTCTAAGGGCGTGACAGGATTTTGTTCTTGTGAATATTGAGGAATACCTTAGCAGTTAGGAGAGAGGTCAGCCGCATGTGACTTACGACGCACTCTCTATGACCAGGAGAGGAATTTCTCAAAAAGGTTTAGAGGGGGATGTGGAGATTGCATGTATGCTTTTTTATAATGAAGAGCATACGGAAGTGTGCAACAAAAAAGTGGGCAATATGCCCACTTTTTTGTTGCCATTTCGTTCTTATGGGATGGCGGGCGCAAGAGAGAAAGTGTGACATCCTTAGAGAAAAGGGAGAGTGAGAATGGCAGGTCATTCGTCAATTCTTGAAAAAGTGACAACCCTTGTGGCGCCTATCGTGACGGCACAACAGCTTGAACTTGTGGATGTCGAATTTAAGCGTGAGGGGCATACTAATTATTTACGTATTTTTATTGATAAACCAGAGGGCGTGACGCTTGACGATTGTCAGAACGTCAGCCGGGAATGTGACGTTGTTCTGGATATTGAAAACATTATACAAACGCACTATGTGCTTGAAGTCTCATCTCCAGGCTTAGATCGTCCTTTGAAAACTCGGCAAGATTATATTCGGTTTCAGAATCGGCTCGTCAAGCTGAAAACGTATCGTGCGGTTGAGGGACGGAAACGGTTTCTCGGTTATTTGCAAGGCTTGACAGAGGAATCCTCTAATTCCCCTTCGCAGGTGATCATTGTGACGCAAGAGGGTGAAACCATACACATCCCTTTTGAACTTATTACATCGGCACGGCTGGAGGTAGAATTCTAAGGGGCATGAACAACGCACTCTAATGAGAAAGTGCGTGATTGATGACTCATTGATAATTATTAGAAAACATATGAATCGTGAATTAATTCAAATTTTAGAACAAGTCGCGCGAGAAAAAGGGTTACCGGTAAAAGTGATCGTTGAAGCCGTTGTGACAGCGATTGAATTAGCTGCTAAAAAACGAGATAAATCAAGGTTTGATGTTGAGTATGAAGAAGCGACTGGAACTCTACATTTATATGCTATTAAAGAAGTCGTTGAAACGGTGACGAATCCGAAGCTTGAAATTGACCTGAAGGCTGCACAGACCCTTCAACCTGGGGCAGTGATCGGAGACGAAGTCTATATCGAACGTGACATTTCAGATTTAGGACGAATTTCCGCGCAGAAAGCGAAACAGATCATTAGTCAAAAGGTAAAAGAAGCGGAAAAGCGGAAGGTGTTCGACCTCTACCATGAGCGGATCGGCGAGGTGGTCATCGGAAGTGTGCAGCGAGTGGATAATGGTGTGGTTGTAGACTTAGGAGATGCCGAAGCTATTTTGCCGAGACGCGAGCAAATCCCGGGAGAGTTTTATAAACGTGGCGATAAAATTCGAGCGTTGTTGACTGATGTGAGAATGAGTTCATCCGGGAAATGGCCGCAAATTATCCTTTCGAGAACATGCGATGAATTTTTGATCCGTTTATTCGAAATTGAGGTCCCTGAAATCGCTGAAGGCATCGTCGAACTCATGGGAGTGGCTCGTGATCCTGGAGGCCGATCCAAAATCGGTGTCGCATCGGTCGATCGAAATGTCGATCCGGTTGGGGCCTGTGTGGGCATGAGAGGCGCCAGAATTCAATCGATTGTTCGTGAATTACGAGGAGAGAAAATCGATATTATTGAATGGAGTGATGAACCGGATGTTCTGGTATCACGGGCAATAACCCCGGCGAAAGTGCAAAGCGCGTCGATTGACTATACCGATCAAGTCGTTGATATCGTAGTGGCCGATGATGAATTGGCCCTCGCCATTGGAAAGCGTGGACAGAACGCGAAACTGACGGTGCGATTGACGAAATGGAAAATTAATATTATCAGTGAATCTGAGCGAAAAGCTGCTGTACAGGAATCCTTCGAAAAGGTTCTTTCTCAAGCAGATTTTGAAGAATCTGAACAGAACGAATCTCAGGCTGTGAGTGAACCGGTTGATGAAGCCGTTGCTGAAGAAGGACAGGAAGATTCTCATGAGTTCGAAACGGAAACAGACCAGATAGATCCCTTGCGTCAAGAACAAAAGGATGAAGATGTGGAGGGGGGTGACAAGGAGGTCGAAGAGGACGATCTGACTGAGGACGATAATCTCGACAACGAGGAAGAAGAGGATGCTCTGGCTGAGAATGACGACCTCGATGAAGAGGAAGAAGAGCATGACGACGATTTTGATGATGATGAGCCAGATGATTACGATCTTGAGGAAAGCGATTTGTTCTCGTTACCCGGAATGAAAGAAGATATGGTAGAGCAGCTTATCGAGGCTGGATTTCCTTTGATTGAAGATATCATGCTGAGTACGGTCGAGGATCTTATCTCGGCCGGAATTGATGAAAATTTGGCACGAAAGCTGTTAGATATGGCTCAAAATCTCGGAGGTGGTAACGGATGAGTAGTAATAGAATTTATGATTTAGCCAGGAAATTAAATATCCCTAATCGGGATATTATCAATTTTTTAAAAACTCGTGGGGTTGAAGTCAAGAGTCATATGAGCAGTGTTGATGACGCGACTGTCGCCTTAATTATAAGGACTCTTGGAAAAAAAGAATCTGTTGCTCCAAAAAAAGAAGGAAGCATGACGAAGGAACGCGTTTCGAAAGACAACAATTCAATAGAAAAAAAAGTCGTTTCCCGAGCCTATATCCCTCCGAGAAGACGTAAAAAAAGACGTCATGAACCTGTTGCAGGCAAAACTGTGGAAAGCCAAAACACTACCGTGAAACGGACCGCCCCGCAAGGAGTGGCTGGGCAGTCTGCTTCGGCGAAAGTGGATGCAGTGTCACCCTCTGCTGTTCCGGAAAAGAAAAAAGGCAGTGCCCCATCGCGTCCTTCTATCGAGTCAAAAACGAGATCTCGAAAATCTCAAGTGAAGCCTCATGGAATTGATGAGAAAATCTCTGCCTCAGTTGCCGATACAAAAAAACGAACCTCTGGTGAGGCAAAAACGGTCCCCTCGAAAAAACAGGACAGAAAACCGGTCGAGAAAGAGATTTCCGGGACTGCTGACAGGAAAAGGCCGGAAAAAGGGAAAACTCCTGCTCCATCGACCAAAGTATCGCCAGGACCATCGAAACAACGAAAACGACAATTCGGGTTTGACGATGAGAAGTCGCAGAGCACAAGACGCCCAGTGACAAAACGTCCGGTGAAACAACCTCCTGAAGGAGAAAAAGGGGAGACTGAGGATGCTTCAAAACGTAAAGTTGGTCGCCACGTTCGTCGGGGAGAAGCGCAACGGCAGAAAAAACGTGAGAAGCTCGCCCAGGCTGGGTCAGAGGCCCAAAAACCTACCGAAAAGCCCACTGGGAAGGGAACGACAAAGCGACCGCCTCATAAAAAAGAGCGGGTTACTCCCAGAAAAAAAGAAGGAGAGAAGCAGAACGGGGATGATCTGCAAAAATTAGAGTCGCGCCCGGTAAAACGGGGAAAACCTCGCACGTTCAAACGTCCTGGCGCAAAAACGATGACGAAGACGGCCGCGAAAGCTGCCGCGAGAGCCGCCGCGAAAGCCGCCGCTCCGCCTCCGGAAGTTATTGAACCGCCCAAACGCTTTGAAATTCCGGAAGTCATTATGGTAAAAGAACTGGCGGAAAAAATGCACATGCCTCCGGCAAAGGTGATTCAGCACCTCATGACAATGGGATTTATGCCGAACGTGAATCAGGTGCTTGATACCCAGGCGGCAATTTCGATTGCCGAACATTTCGGGTTCGAAGTCAGGGCTGTTACAGCAGAAGAAGAGGCCGATCTCCTGGAAGAAGCTGTCGATGAATCCAAATTAAAACCTCGTCCACCGGTTGTGACGATCATGGGGCACGTCGATCATGGAAAAACCACGCTGCTCGATGCGATTCGTGAATCGAAGATCACAGAAACTGAGTTCGGAGGGATTACACAGCACATTGGCGCGTATGCTGTCAATGTGAACGATCAGGATATTGTTTTTCTGGACACTCCCGGTCATGAAGCCTTTACCGCGATGAGGGCCCGTGGGGCGCAAGTGACTGATGAAGTTATTTTAGTCGTTGCGGCTGATGATGGGATTATGCCGCAAACAATCGAAGCCATCGACCATGCCCGTGCCGCTGAGGTTCCAATTGTCGTAGCAATTAATAAAATCGACGTCCCCGGAGCCAACCCTGATCGTGTGATGCAAGAATTGACGAAATACGGCTTGACCCCAGAAGCATGGGGCGGCGAAACGATTTGTGTCAATGTCTCTGCCAAGCAACACACGAATCTTGATGAGTTGCTCGAAATGATTTTATTGCAAGCTGAAATACTCGAATTGAAGGCAGACCCTGAGCGTCGGGCAAAAGGGGTGATTGTCGAGGCGCTGCTCGACAAAGGCCGCGGACCGGTTGCGACGGTATTGGTTCAAGGTGGGACGTTGCGAGTCGGCGATCCGTTTGTTGTGGGAAATCATTATGGCAAAGTACGCGCTATGTTGGATGATCGCGGAAAACGAGTCCACGAAACCGGTCCGTCGAGGCCGGTTGAGGTGCTTGGCCTGACCGGGGTACCCGTTGCCGGTGATGCGTTTGTGGTGGTCGGAAGCGATCGTGAGGCGCGGCAGATTTCCGAATCTCGTCAGGAGCAACAGCAGGCTATCGAGTTTTCGAAGGCATCGAGAATTACTTTAGAAGAACTGCATCATCACATTAAAGAGGGTGAAACGCAAGAGTTACGAATCGTGATCAAGGCCGATGTGCATGGTTCGGTTGAAGCGTTGACTGATGCCTTGGAACGATTGAGCACAGAGCTTGTTCGTTTGCAAGTCATTCATGGTGGTGTCGGCGCCATTAATGAGTCCGATGTGATGCTAGCCTCAGCTTCAAATGCGATTGTGCTCGGTTTTAATGTCAGACCAGTAGCGAAGGCCGAAGAAATGGCAGAAAAGGAGCAGATTGATGTCCGCCTCTACACGGTGATCTATCAGGCGATTGACGATGTAAAAAAAGCCATGGAAGGACTCCTTAAACCTCGCTATGATGAAGTGTTTGGCGGACAGGCCAATGTCCAGGCCGTCTTTAATCTGCCGAAAAGCGGGAAAGTTGCTGGATGTCGAGTGACAGAGGGAAAATTTACCCGAAATTCCATTGTCCGGGTCCTGCGAGATAAGAAAGAATTGTTTAAAGGGAACATTGCGTCCTTGCGCCGAGTCAAAGACGATGTCAAAGAAGTTCTTACCGGATTCGAATGCGGTATTCGACTGGAAGGGTTCAACGATATCCAGGAAGGTGATGTGTTACAAGCCTATGTTCTTGAAAAGGTCTCGATGACCCTGGAAGAGGCCGTGAACGCCAGAAAAAATCAGTGAATCTGGTCATGCTAAAAGAAACTTCCCCCTTTACGAAAAAAGGGCGAGGATGTTAGTCGATGGAGGCCACGACAAAACAGGTGGACTCCACCCCGTCAGTAACAACTTGCCAAAACATTAGTGGTCTTGCAAGATTAGGCTGACAGGTAACATCATAATGCTAACTACCCCCCTGCCAGGGGGGGGAACCCTGGCAGAGTTCAAGTCGTCAACTAAACGTTGTCAACGCACTAGAACGTAAGCATGCGCGGACCGCAGGTACGATGCTGTCTGAACCGAGAAAAAGGTAAAGGGAAGAGCGTGGGAAGTCTCTGTCTTAGAGCCACCTCTTCTTTTCTCCCATCCTTTTTTTCTCTGTACTATGGTTATCGGAATATGCACGATCGAATTATATCTTGCTGATAATCGTTCATTAAAAGGAAAACGCCAGGTTGTCAATAGTTTAAAAGGGAAATTGCAGCATAAGTTCAATATCTCGATTGCCGAAGTCGATTCCCTTGATAAATGGCAGCGAGCGACCCTGGGTGTGGCGATTGTAAGTAAAGATCAGGTGCAGGTCGATCGAGAACTGAACAAAATGATCAATTTTATCGAATCGTCGAGCTTTGCATCCTATCTCATGGACTATACGATAGAATTTATCTAAAAGATGGGGTATCCCCTGGAATTTGCCGTTGTAATTGATCATTTTTATTATGTTGGCAAATGCCCAGAAGGTGAGAGTCAATGAAAACATATAAACGGGCTGACCGGGTAAAACATTTGCTTCAGGAAGAAATGAGCCGAATTTTACAACGAGAAATTAAAGATCCGCGGGTGAAATTTGTTACGGTAACAGACGTAAAATTGACGTCTGATTTGCGGGATGCAAAAGTGTTTATCTCCAGTCTCGATCCGACGACAGACCGGGAAGAGATGTTGAATGGACTGGACCGGGCAACTGGCTATATCCGAGGAGAATTAGGTCGTCGACTGAAATTGAAGTATGTTCCTCATATCACGTTTTTTGCTGACGACTCGTTCGATCAGCAAGAGCGAATTCTCGATCTGATCGATCAGATTCATGATGATACCGATCAGGAGGAGCCGAACGAGTTGTTGACTTCTTAATAAAACATGGTTCGGGTGCGATGGTAAGGTTTTTCACGAACGCTGTCATTTTGCCCGAGCGTCCAGAGCCACCAATCGAGTTTAAAGGCCGGAATCGAGCTATTCCCATTGGTTAACGATTGGCGCATAATCTCGACAGCTTGAATGGTTGCCGAGCGAATCTCGACTTCTTCCCGCCCTCCTGGCAAGCACTGAATATAATTATCGACCATATCCGATAAATGTTTGTCATATTCCAGCACATGATAATGACGCAACACCTGCGGCAATTTATAATCAGCGAAGATCGTAAGCTGGTCCAAATCGAAGAATTCCCCATACCCTTCGCCTTCAAACGCTCCGAATAAATCGGCGGCAAGGAGCTGGGCCCGTTTATAAATATACACAGTTTCTCCGTCATACGTGGCGATATCATTAAATGACGGAAAATGAGAGACCACTTCTTGTACGAGTTGTACAGCACTGCCGTTGGCTTTTTGGAGCACGTTAACAAAGGTACCGTCATATTGTTCGAGCAAAATGGTGCCAACCTCTCGTAAATTATTCACACGTTTTTGAAAGAGCGGGATTCGTTGAACGCCACGAAAAATTTTCTCGACGACTTTTGAGGAGATCGTGGCTAAAAATTCAGCATTGGTCAGGGGGATCCCTTCCTCAACGGCACGTTTTAAACTCGCTGCCAGCGCCCAATAGCCTGAAAGCTGTTCTCCACCATAAGTAATACTCCATTTTGGAGACCCTGGCTCTTCCCAAAAACAGAAATTTAGAGCATCCAGAACAAAGATCCAATCCGGATCATCGAGGTGGAAATCCGGGTACCAGGAGTCGTTGACAATCCCTTTGACGAGCATTTCACGGGCAGCATCCGTATTGATAGTAACATGTCGGCTCCGCTCAACAACGCGTTGTGTGGATTCTAAAACCGGCAACGTGGCTGTCATACTTGTCTCTCCAGGGTATCTCGTCAGATGACGCAACAGCGACCAGACGTATCTCCCTCTGTTGTGTAGAATGCACCATGCGACTATGGACGCTGAACATGTGATCGTCTGGATGTCTATCCGGCGATTCATGAAAATTTCCTGATTTGCAGGCACTACTTTCGTATTCTGCTGTCCAGGTCAAGCAGAAAAACACATGAAAGAATTTTTCTTGCTTCTCGGTATTCCGGCATGCTGCGACAATGAAGAGACGTCACAAACGTTTTTGGGAGGGTACATGACTCTAACCCAGCCATTTCCCTTGACAAGGGGAAAGAATGTTCTACTCTTATGTACAACGAACCTTCCAGGCATTTGCGCTGCGATCGTGTACGGTTAAGATGATGGAGCATATGGCGGAGTGCTGGAAGACGAACTGTAGACTAACACTCCAGCGCTTCAGCGCTTCATTCGAAAATTTGGTCGATAAAACCTTTTTTTCAACAGCTTTGATCGTTACATATCAAGAAAATGATTTTGCTCGGCAGTCTGCACCAGCTTTCAAGCGGAGAATATCTGATGCGGCAAGGAGAAAGCGGGCGAGAGATGTTTCTGCTGATTGCGGGTCGGCCCAAGGTTTTTGTTGAAGAAGGTGGTCAAATACAGTTCCTCAGTTCTCTGGAACCGGGAACGTCCGTCAGAAAAATCGCGCTGTTTGGCGATAATATTCGTCCAGCGCATGGCCGAACGATACATTACCGTTTCGCCTGAAATGTGAAGTTTTCGATCAGTACTTTTTTTCGACCGATAAGCCTGTTGACAGGGTATACAGTTGTTGAAAACAGACATGGTGATATGTACCAGTATTTTTACTATCAGCAGCATGTCTTGAAAAGTGTTCTCATGCTTAATGATAAAGAGCGGGCGAAACTTTATGAAAAGGCTGTGCGGGAAGGATGGCAGAACAACCGGGTTGAGAAGGTTTTTATATGAAACCTGAACGGTTTTTTAGGAGTCATGATTTAGCTTCAACGTACCGTCAAACATCTGTGTCTGACCAACTCAGTGCGAAAGCGCCACCGTGTTGTGGGCGAACACGGCTGTTCGCCCGTACACCTCAATCGTTCATTTTAGGATAAAACACTTTTCAGATTTCTTCCTGGCAGGTTTAACGTTTTACCAAAATTTCCTCAATCTGATCGATCGTGCTATTCATCCGCTGCATGGTCAATTCAAAAGCTTCGGACGACAGGGGATCGATCCCTGCCTGTCGAATCAAGTCGATCGGATAATTCGATGCGCCATTTTTTAGGAGTTGCAAATATTTTTCTACTGCCCCCTCTTCATTTTGCAGAACCTTTTCGCTGAACGCCGTCGAGTAAATCAGGGATGTCGCATATTGGAACACATAAAAATTATAATAGAAATGCGGCACAAATGCCCATTCGTATTGCACATAATCATCGATAATGCAAACGTCCTGGTCGTGACCGTAATACATTTTGGTCAGATCGGCATACATCGTGCTAAAACTCTCTCCTGTCAGCGGCTCGCCGGCTTCGATTTTTTTATGAATCTCCCATTCGAATTCCGCAAATTGCACCTGCCGAAAGATCGTTCCCCGCAGACTTTCAAGGTAATGCCCTAATAAAAAGAGTTTGTTGTCTTCGTTTTCAGTATGAGAAATCAGGTAATCGTTCAACAGGTTTTCGTTGAAGGTTGAGGCGATTTCCGCCACAAAAATTGAATAATCCGATGTGGCAAAGGGCTGAGTCCGATTGGCGAGATCGCTGTGCATGGTATGGCCGAGCTCATGCGTCAAGGTGCTCAGAGAGTTATAATCGCCATTCCAATTCATCAAAATATACGGGTGAATATCGTAGGCCGCACCGTTCGAATACGCTCCGCTGCGTTTTCCGGCAGTCGGCATATAGTCGATCCAGCGGTTGTCAAAACCATAACGCAGACGGTCGAGATATGCTTGTCCCAGAGGCTGTAACGATTCCAAAATACATGTCTGCCCTTCTTCGATCGTGTACATCAAGTCGATATCCTTGACGATTGAGGCGTACATATCATAATAATGTAAAGCATCGAGTCCGAGCATACGCTGCTTGAGTGCTAAGGCGCGATGCAGGGTTGGCAGATTTTTATGAATCTGTGTGATGAGATTTTCGTAAACCGATACCGGAATATTGTCATTATTGAGCGAGGCTTCGAGACAGGAAGTGTAATTGCGAGATTTGGCGTAAAAGTGATCCTTCTTCAGGTTTGCCACCAGATTCGCACCAAACGTGTTCTTGAATGCTCCCTGAGATTCGAAGAAGCGCTGCATCACCATTTGTCGATCTTCTCTGACAGCGGACGTGCGATGTTTGGTATAATTTGCAGCGGTTAAGGTGACGCTTTCGCCAGTCGAAAGCGTCACATCCGGATATGGAAATTCGGCGTTGCTAAAAATGCTGAACACAGTATGCGGAGCTTGGGCCACGTCGCTGGCACTGGCCAATAATTTTTCTTCCGGTTCTGAAAGCGTATAGTCTCGTTTGCGTTGAATATTCTCCAGAAACATCCGAAACTCCTCTAATTTCGGAGTGTCTTTGAAGAAAGACGCAAGCGTATCCGGATCAGCATAGGTTAATTCTGGAATAAGAAACGCTGTTTTTTCACCGAAAACCGTTCCAAGATATTGGACTTCCTGGAGAAGTTCTTGAGGCTGTGATTCGCGCAGATTTTCATCGGAGAGTTGATGCGCGTAACTGTGCAATTGGTAAAAATCTTTTGTGACGCCAAAATAGGACTGCATAGCAGCCAGGAGGATTGCAGCGCTTTTCGTCAGCTTGCCTTGATAGGCAGCAAGATGATCGATACGCTTTGCAATATCGTTTTTGTGCTGCTTCCAGGCATCGAGCGTCGGATACAGATCCTCTAGATTCCAGCGATAACGTTCTGCAATATCGCTCCGTGCGGCAATTGATGAAGATAACTCCGGCTCGGCACTATAGTAAGATTGAAATATCATGGTATGGTGGTCACAAAAAGGCCCAAAGAGCACAAAGATCTGCTTATACTTTGTGCCCTTTGTGACGTTGTGGTTCGTATTTTTTCAAGAGTTCCTGTTCGTATCATGTATCATAGTGACTGAAATGTTGATAAGACAAGGGATTTGTCAATATCTTTGCGTCTTCTTTGGCATTTTCTGACGATTTCGTGCTTGACTTTCATAAGAACTATGGGCTACAATAAACAATGTTTATGTTGTGCTATGTTGTGAACAACAAGAAGGATTAGAAAAAGAGGAGAGGAATATATGGCGATATCGGGTTCTTCCATGCCGCGAACAGCGGAATTATCGATAGCAAAAGAGCAAATAGACCGATTAGAAACCAGAAGCCGCAGTCTGACACCTGAAGAAGAGCAGGAAAGAGAATATGCGCTGAAAAAAGCCGCGAGAACACAAAAAAGGCTTCAGATGCGCGTAAGCATCTCGGTTCTGTACTGGACATTGGGAATCGTGACAGTCGTTTTGGCTTTTTTGAGAGCCTTTCCTGAGGGGGTGGCGATTGCCCAGTCGAAAGGGCTGCTTGCAGCTGTGATCGAGAGTTTTGCCTGGTTGCTTAAAGCCCCGGATGCGGTCGCTCAGGGAACCGGAGGAGATTTATACACGCTGTGGGCTCCGTTTCTTTCAGTGGCGCTGGCCATGGAACGTCTATTAGAAACCGGATTTAATTGGTTCGAACAAACGTCGCGGGCAGTGGCGGATATTCTCGTGGCTCCACGTGATGCACTGGATTGGATTGGGCGGGAATACCAGGATGCCTATAAAGCGACAAAAGACGCGACTGAGACCTTGAGCATCGAGACAACTCCCGAAACGATGGAAGTGGCGGCATTGGCAGAAGAACGTCTGTTTAAAGCCGAGCAACGGCTGCGGGGCTGGACGAGTGCGCCGGAATATCTTGCCTGGAAAAAAGCGCTCTCGATCTGGGTCGGTTTGCTAGTCGGCACGATTGTCGCTGTTGTCGGCGATCTGGGTATGTTGCGCTATATCGGTATTTCTTGTCCGCGTTTTATCGATATGATTCTGACTGGTCTGCTTGTCGGTGCCGGTCCTGGGCCGATGCACGATATTATCGGGATTCTGCAGGGTGGAAAAAATGCCGTCAGTAATTTAGCGGAATTAGCCAAGGGCAAAGCCGTTCGAGAAGCTGCTGTTGCCCTGAAGGCCGAATCTGAGACATTGCATGAGAGAAAAACGATCACTGAAAATGTGATGCCGCTGCCGCGGGTGAATACAGAGCACCTTCGAGTCGAGAACACGACTCCGACAGTCGAGACGGGAAATCCGCGAGTTAGAAATTCGAACGCGCGGCTCGAAAAGGCCGGCACACGAGGTGAGAAGGTGAGAAGACCCCGGACAGGGTGAGAGATTGGGAGCGTTTCGTCGTGTCGTAAGTGGGCTAGCTGTTTGGCCTACTTGGAAACGTTGCTGCATGTGTGAGGATCTGACGGTCATTCTCTCTCATGAGTACTACTTGACGAGGGCGCCATTCTTGTCAGAATGACGCCCGCCTTCACACAGGGAGGTCTTATGAAGGATGGGGGACTGATGGGGCTTAGTAGACTTCCATGTAGGTATCGAGTTCCCACTGAGAAACGCTCAGGCGGAAGGCATCCCATTCGGCTTGTTTGGCTTCGAGATATTTCTTGAAGGTATGATCGCCAAGTCCTTCTTTTGCCAGTTTGCTGCCTTTCATCGATTCGATGGCTTCTGCCAGTGTTGATGGGAGGGTTCCGATGTGTTTCTCTGCCAGATCGGCTTCTGTGAAGTGATACAGATCTTCCTCGACCGGATCCGGAGGCGTCAAACCTGCTTTCACGCCTGCTAAACCGGATTTTAACATCAACGCGAATGCCAGATACGGATTACACGTCGGATCCGGGCAGCGCAACTCGCACCGGGTTGCTTTGGATTTACCTTTTGAGTATCTCGGAATTCGGATCAGAGCTGAACGGTTGATTCGTGCCCAACTCAGGTACACAGGGGCTTCATAACCAGGCACCAGACGTTTATATGAATTGACCGTTGGGTTGGTCACAGCACAAATACCATGAATATTCGCCAATACACCCGCGATAAACTGTTTTGCGACATCAGACAGCATGTACTCAGCGTTTTCATCAAAGAAGACATTATCGCCGGTTTCTGTACTGAACAAACTCATGTGAGTATGCATGCCTGAACCGCTAATACCGGAAATCGGTTTTGGGATAAAGGTCGCATGTAAGCCATGTTTCTGAGCGACCGCTTTAATAACGAAACGCAACGTCACAGCGTTGTCGGCTGTTGTCAGGGCGTTGTCATAGCGGAAATCGATTTCGTGCTGTCCTTCAGCTACTTCATGATGCAATGCTTCGACGTAGATTCCAAAAGCGGACAGCGCTTCGTGCATTTCGCTACGGATAATAATTGCGTCATCGGTCGTCAGATCGAAGTATCCGGCGGTATCATGCGGTAAGGCTTCCAGATGTCCATTTTCTTTTTTGAACAGGAAGAACTCCAATTCCGGGCCGATATTGAATTCGTAGCCCATTTCTTTGGCTTCGGCCATCGCTTTTTTCAGAATGTAACGCGGATCGCCTTCAAATGGTTCGTTATCTGGAGTACAGACATCACAGATGAAACGAGCGGTGTTGCCATATTCTGTGCTCAGCCAGGGAATCACGGCATACGTGTCAACATCCGGTTTCAGGAACATATCACTTTCATGGATGCGGGTAAAGCCTTCAATCGATGAACCGTCAAACCAGGTTCCGTCTGCCAGAGAGCCTTCCAATTGTCCGACGGGGATCGTCAAACTTTTAATGACGCCAAGGATATCAATGAATTGGAGTTGGACAAACTTAACATTATCTTGCTTTACTTGTTCGAGAATATCTACCATAATTCTGTTATGATTTGGTAAGCCTCCGATTGCGTTCATCGGCAACTGAAGACTTACGGATTACATCTCCTTGTGTTGTACGACATAACAGCCGCTATTTTTTTATGATGCAATGACCATCATACTTCATGTGTGTCTTTTGAAGTATGGAATGACAAATTTATTATGCTGTAATTCTATACTCAACCTTTATGCCAACTCAAGTTATTTTTCGAAAAATATAGAGGCTGCGTGTTATGTCTCTCATGAAATTTTCAAGAGAAAGGGTATGAAAATTCCTTAATATGAAGGTGATATGAGGGGTTTAGGAGAATGTGGAAACATTCTGAAAAATTAAAGATTTTAACATAGCGGGCTTGGCGGGACACTTTCTCATCTAGCAGAAACCAGTTATGATTATAAGGAATTATGATATTATAAACATTTTTGTAAATTTTTTTATATAAAAATACTTTTTTGAGCCTGATAGAGCTTGCGGAAATCTATCTCATTGTTTTATTGTGACTTATTCTCTCTTTTTTTTCTTGACAGAAATTTTGTACTCCGACACATGAATACACTAACGGAGGGAAAAGTGAGTATATTTTTATAGTGTTATTGTATAAAAGTTACTTTTTTTATGAATAAATGTGATAAAAAATATTGTTACATGTTTTGTGTCGTACAATGTGACGTGTTCCCTGGATAGTTTCCGAGATGCGGGTTTTTATGGAATGCACGAAAGATAATTCTTGTTGACATTTTTCAGGTTTCTATTTTTAAAATTACACTTTTGTATGCTTGATAATGTACGGAATTATAACGCCGCTACAGTATTCGTTCATACTATATTCGTAACTGTTTCCCGCGGAAAGGACGAAACACGCGAAAGGCCAGATGAATGGTGACACGGCCATAAGTCTGGCATTTTTTCGTGAATTTCGTGTTATTCTTTCTTTTTTGAGGGGAGAGTCAGGAGGGAAAGCGGCAAAATGGCTATTGAATTCGATCTGTGTTGAGTTACATGAGACATACGAAGAATTTATGAGCTAGTAAGGAAGAACACATATTATGTCAAATATATCGCGAGAATTTCAAGAGATTGCCGTGCTTTATGACATCAGT
>PDWJ01001279.1_pt1 | contig 31702 bp, 26 predicted proteins | sample 1430881 | NCBI WGS metagenome assembly PDWJ01 (sample SAMN01162460, study PRJNA174530) | Oral metagenome, whole genome shotgun sequencing project. | biome: Marine environment; feature: Marine mammal; material: Swab sample of the gingival sulcus; isolation source: swab sample of gingival sulcus...
ATTTTCGCCAATGTCGAGTTAGTTAGTTGGTTTTGTTTCGTAGGTTACGTGCAGCCAGTTGTGAGATGGCAAGTAATCTTGATATGCGGCAGATACGAGAGCCGGGAACAGTTTGTTTGCCACAAACAGTTGATACCCTTCTTCTACAATGATGATGTTCTGAATTTCTTGAAGCAGTTCGGTGCGTTTTTCTCCATCGAATGTCATATTCAGTTCATCGATCAGAGCGTCCAAAGCGGGATCGTTGATGCCGCTGTAGTTGCGATCCCCTTCTGAGTGGATGTAACGATGCAATTGGGGAATACCGCCACCGCTGATTGCGCCGGAGTAGGTAAGCCCTGCATTCCAAGGAACGGTATCGTTCTGCATGACATCGCTGATGCCATCCATTGATACGATTTCTACGTCAAAGCCGATTTCGCCCAGTTGAGCTTGCATGGCGGTTGAAATGGGTTCAAGGTCTGGCTGCTGCGGATAAATGAGCAGGACAACATGGAGTGGCTGGTCATCTTTGGCGCGAATGCCGTCATCACCCATTACCCAGCCAGCTTCGTCGAGCAGTTGGTTCGCCGTTTCTGGATCGTGATTTAGGTTTTCTACCAAGAATGGGAATCCGCTGGGATAGTAGCCGGTTGCTGTCCAGTAGACACCATCTAGCACATCATTGGCAAGCACTTCGTAGTCGATGCCCATTGCAAATGCTTTACGCACTGCTGCATCGTCGAAGGGAGCGGTTTCCAGTTCTAAAATGAGACGCACGCCTTCGCGTGTGCTGGGGGCGGTGACGAAGAAGATGTCATCACGCCCCTGGTAGATTTTCTTGGCGGCTGATGGAACGTAGATGGCGATGTCTGCTTCGCCATTTTCGACTGCCAGCATACGTGCCTGTTCGTCGGAAACGAATCCAACTGTAACGCTCGGCAGCGGCGGTACGCCTTGCCAATAATTGTCGTTCCGGGTCATGACCATTTCTTGATCGCTCAAGCTCATTACGGTATATGGGCCTGTGTACATGCCGCTTCCGGCCAATTTTTCGTACTCTTCCCCAACGGCTTCAACTGCTGCTACGTCATAGACAGGGAAGGTTGATTCTTGGGCCAAAATGTTTGGCACATAGGGGTTGGGGTCTTGTGTGGTTAGTACCAGTTCGTATTCGCCGGTTATTGCGACGGTTGCGCCGGCCAGGTCGGCCTGTGCCGATGGGGACAGTTCCAGTTGGCGGTTTATTAACGCTGCCAACGCTTCTGCGTCCAACGGTTTGCCGTTTTGGAAGGTGACTTCTGGCCGCAGTGTTAGTTTCCAGTTTAGCTCGTCGATTTGCTCTAGTGATTGCAGCACCCAGGGCTTAACCACGTAATCGCGATCCCATTTCATCATCAATTCGGCCGTGCCAAATTCACTATACCAGAAACCTTGTGTGACTGGATCCAGGCTCTTGATTTGGAATGAGGTGAGGATTCGCAATGGAGGATATTCTTCTGCTGTCTCTTCAACCGGCTCTTCAATCGGCTCTTCAACCGGCTCTTCAATCGGCTCTTCAATCGACTCTTCTGCCGCGGCTGTGGGTGCCACGGCCTCGGACGCAGGTGCAACAGGTTCTTCTTCTGGTGCAGTACCACCGCAGGCAACCAAAAAAGCCGCCAGCAGCAATAAGATTGTGTAAAAATATGTTTTCTTCATTTTTTCCCCTTTTTGTAAATAAAAAAGGCGTTCCCTGGAAATAGAGAACGCCTAATATAAAAAGCCCGCCAAATGGCGGGGCTTATCGCAAACAAGTTTAATCAGTTTGCAACGGCACCCCTTTCCACGAAGGATGTTTTCCGTGCTTCAGCAGTGGCGGGTATTCGGGCTGAATAATTGTCAATTGACAATTATTTTACCGTTGCGGGACAGCGCCGGACTTTAACCGGTCTTCCCCCATTATGTGCGCGACATCCGGGTCGTATGCACACCATTGCTGTCGTGGCATCAGTTGTTAACTAAAAAGATCAGAACTTACGCGCTCCGGCCAGTTTCCAACCGAGCCGGATAGGTCGCACGGCCTGGAAACCGGCGACAGTGGGCTTAAGTTCCAAAGATTATATTCGTTTGTAATTAATGTGCAACTACGCATACTGAAAAACCGTGGGTTAGTTGGCCTGTTTTAGGAGAGCTTCTAGCTGGGGCATGTCGAGGGCGGCTTCGACTATGTCGGCTAAATGCTCGAAGGGGTCTTGTTGGCTGGCAGCCACATCGGGTTGGTGGCCTAAACTGCGCAACCAGGCGCGGCGGAAGTTGTCGTTGGCAAATATGCCGTGCAGGTAGCAGCCCCAGCAACGGCCGTTTCCCTCCATTCCGCCATCCATTACAACCACATCTTCACCGCTCCGCTTATCAATCCGCAACCAGTGAGCAGTTCCGGTGGTACGCCCGATGTGAATCTCGTAACCGCTGACGGTTTGACCTGTGACGTCGGCCAACCAGCCGGTGTCGGCCAAAATGGTGGCCTGGGCGCGGTGGGTGGCTTTGTCGCCAGCAAAGGTGGTTGTTAACGGCAGTAATCCCAATCCCGGCGCTTCTGTGCGGTTTGATTCGACCTGGGCCGGATCGTGGATAGTTTGGCCAAGCATTTGATAACCACCACAGATACCGACAACGGCCGTTTCCTCCGCCGCCAATTTCAGCAATACATCCGCAAATCCTTGCTGCCGCAGCCAAGCCAAGTCCGACATCGTACTTTTTGTGCCGGGAATGATGACAGCATTAGGCTTGCCAAGCTGGTTAGACGACGTGACATAACGTACCTGCACCCCCGATTCAGCCGCCAAGGGGTCAAAATCATCAAAATTAGCAATGCGGGGCAGACGAATAACGGCAATATCGATATCAGCTGGCTCATTTGGGGCAGCTAATGACCCATCCAGCGCTGCCGCGTCTTCCTCCGGGATAGCCAAATCATGAATCCAGGGGACAACACCTAACACCGGCACATTCCCTTTTTCTTGCAAAATCTTTATGCCATCGGTAAACAACGCCATATCGCCGCGAAATTTATTGATGATAAATCCGGCAATCAGCTTTTGCTCTTCCGGCGGCAGCAGCCAGAGCGTACCCAGCAACTGGGGAAAGATGCCGCCCCGGTCAATATCACCTACCAGCAGCACCGGAGCTTGAGCGTATGTTGCCATTGCCATATTTACAATGTCGTTTTGTTTGAGATTGAGTTCTACAGGGCTGCCCGCCCCTTCCATGATGACCAGATCATATTCAGCCCGCAGCGTGTCCAATGCTTCTGTGACGTATCCCCACAGCATTTGCTTGCGCTGGTAATAATCCTGGGCGGGTAATGTGTGCCACACTTTTCCCATGACGATGACCTGGGAACGCACATTGGCTTCTGGTTTGAGCAAGACGGGATTCATGAAGGGGGTGGGTTCGATACCGGCGGCCATTGCCTGTGTAATTTGGGCGCGACCGATTTCTGAGCCATCGGCACAGACTCCGGCATTGTTGGACATATTTTGTGCTTTGAAGGGGGCGACTTTTACGCCGCGTCGGGCATAAATGCGGCATAGGGCAGCGATAACTAAACTTTTGCCGGCAGACGAACTAGTTCCCAATACCATTAAAACGTTTGCGGGCTTTTTTGTGGTCATGTTGATTGCCTTTTTAGTATTCAATGCCTGCCTGAGCACGAATGCCCTGGTCGGCCAGAGGGTGTTTGATGACTTGCATTTCGGTAACTAAATCGGCGTATTCGATGAGTGCCTGTGGCGCATAGCGACCGGTGATAACGAGATGCAGCATGGGGGGCTTGTTGTTTTGCAGCCAGGCAATGGCTTCCTTTTGATTGACCCAGCCATAAGCGAGGGGGTAGGTAAATTCGTCTAATACAAACAGATCATAGTTACCGTTGCTGATATGGTTTTTTGCCATTTCCCAACCGTGTTGGGCGCGGGCTTGGGTTTCGGCGAGGTCTTTGCTTTTGCGGCTGAAACCATCGCCGGTGGGGATAATGTCGATGCCCATTTTGGCGGCGGCTTTGATTTCGCCGAAGCGGGCTTTTTCGTGCTTGAGGAACTGCAGCATGCCGACACGCATATCGCGCCCCCAGGCTCGCATGAGCAGACCTAGTGCGGCGGTGGTTTTACCTTTGCCTTCGCCGGTGTTGACGATGATGAGACCCTTTTTTTGATGTTGCCGGCGTTGTTCTTGTGTTAGTTTTGTCATCAGACTCGCGTCCCTTTCTCCACGAAGGCGACGAGCAAAAAACAGAGCGGGGTGTCGGACTTGCTAATAATCGATCATTAACTTACCGTTGCGGGACAGTGTCGGATTTGCACCGAATCCCCCCGATGAACGTCGCATTCAAACCTGTTTTATTGCCTGTTTTATTGTCAATAGGCAGAAATCATAGCCCACGCATTCATGCTCGTCAACACATCTGGTCATGTTACCGGATAGCGATGTGAACCGTACCCGCATCGATGATGGCGGCCTCATCTTTACCTATATGATGTTTTACCCAGCATAAGGTGTCTGTCTTTAACGTGGCCTCGCTTTTATCCTTGGCTCTGGTAAGGAGCCATTTATGATAGTCCACATCAGTTGTAAAAGTGCGAGATTCGTACCCATGGGTACAGTTTGTGCAATTACCTGTAAAACATGTATAGTTTGAGTAATGGCAATTGACATTTGAACCTCTTTGTAAGATTTTGGCTTTTCCTACAATTATGGTTCATGTCATCGCCATTGCCACCCGTTCGTTAGCCAAAACTAAAGTGGTAGCCTCTGTTGAAAATAAAACCAACATCGCTTATATACCTGTGGCAGAAGGTGCTTATCGTGTTGAGTGTACCATTCCCTTTAAGGGCAAAGCGCGAGGCTGGATCTACAGCAATCCGATTTACCTATGGTAGTTGAGCAAATCACCCGGCACTTTGCTGGGCATGACAATCCTCATATTCCCTTATCCTCGCCATATGTTAAAATCAAGAATGGTGTTTGTGTCGTGGGCAAACCGTCATGTTTCCCTGACCAAACCAGATACTATCGAGCTAACACTTTTACACACAGGCAAAGCTTATGTCACAACAAAAAAATATTTCACTCCCTTTACACAATCACAAACGCGCAATTGTCGTTGGCGCATCGTCCGGTATCGGGGCGGCTCTCGTAAACAAGCTGGCACAAGAAAACTACACGGTAGCCGCTTTGGCCAGGCGGGAGGAACAGTTAACGGCCGTTTGTCAAGAAATCCCCTCCGCCATCCCCTACGTACACGATGTCACCGATTATAATGCCATTCCAGACCTCTTTGGCAAAATCACCCAAGATATTGGCGGCCTCGACATGATCATCTACGTGGCCGGCATACAACCTCCTGTCGCCACTGATGAATACAATACCCAAAAAGACAAAGCAATGATCGAAACCAACTTAATAGGGGCTATCGCCTGGTTAAACCTGGCAGCAGCCCGTTTTGAGCGAGCCCAACAAGGGCAAATCGTGGGTATCAGCTCCATCGCTGGCGACCGGGGGCGCGTAGGCTCTCCGGTCTACAACGCCAGCAAAGCCAGCCTCAACACCTACTTAGAGGCTCTGCGAAACCGCTTATCAAAAAAAGGTGTCACAGTGACCACCATCAAACCAGGTTTTGTCGATACCGTCTTGCTTGAAAATGCACCAAAAACATTTTGGGTCATTTCTCCAGATAAGGCCGCAGCAGCAATCTTTGCCGCTGTGCAAAAGAAACGGCAAATTGCCTATGTGCCTGCCCGTTGGGCCATGGTTGGCCTGATCGTGCGCCATATTCCATCCTTTGTATTCCGACGTTTAAGTTTTTAGTAAAAAAATGAGATGACATCATGTTAAAACAAGAAGCTAATCCTATCTCACTCTCTACCCCATTATCCGCAGAGCATTTTGAACGGGTACACAGTTGGGGCGGTGCCTCCAGCGGCATGAGCTACGTCTATCGTCCAACCACCATTGACACCCTAGCCAAAGTCTTTGGGTTAGCGCAAAAAAGTGGACGCTCTGTGGGGCTGCGTGGCGGAGGCAACAGCTACGGTGATGCCGCCATGAATGACGAAAACATCTTGCTCGATCTACGGCGCATGAACCGCATTTTGGATTGGAATCCAGAAAGTGGTGTTGTACGGGTAGAACCAGGCGTGACAATTTCTGCGTTGTGGCAATATGTGTTAGAAGATGGCTGGTGGCCGCCCGTAGTCACTGGCACCTCCTTGACCACGGTTGGTGGCTGCGCGGGTATGAATGTACACGGTAAAAACGCCTATCAAGTTGGCACCATCGGCGATCACATCCTTGAATTTGACATGATGCTGCCCTCTGGTGAAATTATCACCTGCTCCCGGGAGGCTAACAGCGATCTCTTTTTTGCCGCGATTGGCGGAGCCGGCCTGTTAGGTTGTTTTACCAGCCTCACCATGCAAATGAAACAGGTTTATTCTGGGTATCTGCGTGTCCACACACAGGCTCAAGTGGATCTTGCCGGGATGTTTGACTACTTCTATGAAAATGTAGAAGATTCCAGCTACATTGTTGGTTGGATGGATGCTTTTGGCAGCGGCAAAGGGCTAGGACGTGGTGATGTTCATCGCGCCAATTATCTCAAGCCTGGTGAAGATACCAATCCGAGCCAAAGCATGCGCCTGGATAACCAATTTCCCCCTGAAAATTTATTTGGGATTGTGCCAAAATCAATCATGTGGCTTGGCATGCGGCCTTTTATGAATAATTTGGGCACACGATTCATCAATTCAGCTAAATATTATGCGGGGCACCTCACAGGAGGCAGCACTTATTTGCAGCCACATGCCGCTTTCCACTTTTTGCTTGATTATGTGCCGAACTGGAAGAAATCTTATGGCGCGGGCGGCTTGATTCAATATCAACCGTTTATTCCCAAGGAAAATGCCCAAAGTGCCTTTGCTGATATGCTGCACCTTTGCCAATATTACGGGCAGCCAAATTACTTGACGGTTTTCAAGCGTCACAAACCCGACAATTTTTTGCTGAGCCATGCCTTAGATGGTTTTTCGATGGCGATGGATTTCCGCATTACTGGCAGTAACCAGGCGAAAATTTTGAAGATTACGCGTCAGTTGGATGAGATTGTCTTGGGAGCAAACGGCCGTTTCTATTTTGCCAAGGATAGCACAGTGCGCCCGGAAGTAGCACGCGCCTTCCTCGGGGACGAAGCGATAACCCAGTTCCGTGCCCTTAAAGCACGCTGCGATCCTGAGAATGTCTTGCAAACCAATTTGTGGCGTCGGGTTTTTGCATAAACGTGGCAGCGTAAACTCGTTGCTTTGCCCCCGCTCCTTCTTTAATCTGGAAAGCGATAAAAGTAATTATGTTCTCCAGTCAGCGTTTCTATACGAAAATGAACGGCACGGCCATTATCTGCCTCAAAGGCGATGGTAATGCGCCGACCAACGAGCTTGCCCACCAAAGCCCAATACTCTTTTGAAAACTGGTCGGTTGGCAGCAGTTCGCCATCCTCATTTTCCTGCCGCCCGGCGATCAGTGCGAGCAGGCGCACCACATATTTATCCGCTGCCTCCACGATGCCTAAAACTTCAGCTGTGAACACTGCTCGTAAATAATCTCCATTGGGCAAACGCCAGGCGAACTGGGCGGGGAAGGTCTCTCCGATGTTGTAATGTGATTCTGGCATACAAAACTCAATAAAAAACGGCCGTTCCTTGTGAAACGGCCGTTCTCCAATTATCAATCAACAAGAAATAGATTAGCGAATGGCTACCTCTGTGGCTTTGTCGAAGATATGCATCCGGTTCATGTCCATAACCAGGCCAACCTGATTGCCAGCGCTCGCCTCCAAACGAGTGTCAACGGTAGCCACCAGGCTGTTCTTGCCCGAGGTAGCAAACAAGTTCAACTCATGGCCCAAAAGCTCGATTACCTCAATCGTCACCTCAATTGGCGCTGCAATGATGCCTGGAGGAGCATATTGAGGCACATGAATGTGTTCTGGCCGCATGCCAAAGATAACTTCCTTACCGACAGCACCTTTGTAAGGCGCCTGTTTCTCTGCAGGAACCTCAACGCGGAAATCCCCTGTATCCACAAACATCTTACCTTCTTCCTGAACCAAAGTGGCATTGAAGAAGTTCATACTGGGGCTGCCAATAAAACCGGCAACGAAAACATTGTTCGGCGTGTTGTAGAGAGAGCGAGGAGAATCAATTTGTTGGAGAATACCATCAGCCAACACAGCAATACGATCCCCCATCGTCATAGCCTCCACCTGATCATGAGTCACATAGATGAACGTGGTACCAAGACGTTTGTGCAGCTTAGTGATCTCAGCGCGAGCCGATACACGCAATTTAGCATCCAGGTTAGAGAGCGGTTCGTCCATCAAGAACACGGCCGGCTCACGCACAATAGCGCGACCAACAGCCACACGTTGGCGTTGACCACCAGACAAAGCCTTCGGTTTCCGATCCAATAAGTTACCCAAACCCAAAATATCAGCCGCTTCTTTTACGCGACGGTCAATTTCCGCTTTTGGCGTTTTGCGCAGTTTCAACCCAAATGCCATATTGTCATAGACACTCATGTGAGGATAAAGCGCGTAGGATTGGAACACCATCGCAATGTCACGATCCTTTGGCGGCACATCATTCACAACGCGGTCGCCAATCATAATTTGCCCTTCTGAAATCTCTTCTAAACCTGCAAGCATACGCAAACAGGTAGATTTGCCACAACCAGAAGGACCAACAAAGACAACAAACTCTTTGTCGGCAATATCCATGTTCATATCCGTAATAACGGTGACATCTCCAAAACGCTTATAAACATTTTTATAGGTTACGCTTGCCATTGAGACTCTCCTTAGTAAACTGTCAACCAACGGCTCTACCGCGGATCAACAGAAATTAAAACGACCATTGTTAAATTTTCCAAACTCAAGAAAAACTTAAGGAATATTAGCCCTCGACTAATGATATGTCAACGAACCAGCGGTAAATGTCTAAAAGCGTGGTGTTAGCTCTGATTATCGTCTGAAGAATTGATTTTATTGCGTTTTCGCAAACTTTTGGGCGGGGTATAAAATCCATCAAGGATAGCAGTTTCCAAGATACTGGGAGGAAGGGTGGCAGGCATATGGTTTTTGTAACTATGAATCCAATTGGCAACACTTTGATGATTGACACTCAACAGACGACTAACCTCTCGTAAACTAAGGCCTTCAAGATAAAGGCTCAACGCTTGCAACCGAACCTCTTCATCATATCCTTGCTCTTTTGGGTGCAAGGTATAGCGTGTTTGACACAACTTGCAGCGATAACGCTGCATGCCCGCCGCTGTAAAACCATCCTTTATCTGCCTGTCTGCACCGCCGCAATGCGGGCAAATTCGTTTTATATCATTCATAACTGGATGCGCACATAGGTCACAACTAACGTCAAATGATGGTTAGTAAAACAGCCATCAAGAATAAAGCGAACGCCAGGATAATTGGTATCCAGTTCTCCTTCATCGCCTCTGTGAATAACTGGGTTGTGGTCACGGCCGTTTTCCGTCCAGGTAATGGCTCCTTTCCCGACAACACACGGTAAAATTGGCGTACCGTATCTGGGCGATCGTCTGGATGCATTCTAAGAGCCCACATCACCGCATCTGACACAGTTGGCGACACTGCTGGATTCAACACCATCGGCGGTTTCAATTTGTGCGGATTTAGAAAACGGGATTTTGCATCTAAGGGCGGCGTATTAGTCAGCAGTTGATAGAGCGTGCCGCCAAGCGCATAAATATCTGTGCGGGCATCAGTATGCCCGCCACCTCCTCCATATTGTTCCAAAGGCGTATACAGCACCGTGCCGCGCCCCTGCACCACCGTGATGGTGCGGGCATCGTCTGGAACCATGAGTTTCACTAAACCAAAGTCAACCAGCTTGATCCGATCATCAGGGGTCAGCTTAATATTGGCAGGCTTAATATCACGATGCAAAACAGGCGGTTTCTGCCGGTGAAGGTGGGATAAACCAGCCACAATTTGTTTGGCCCAGGAAAGCACTTGTTTTTCTGGCAGCGGCCCTTGAGCGGCCTCTAATATTTCCTTGAGATCATCTCCAGGCACAAAATCCATCACCAAAAAATCTCGGTTATCTTCGGAAAAGAAATCAGAAACTTTGGGCAGATTGGGATGATCTAACTGAGCCAGGATGCTTGCCTCTTGTAAAAATTGGCTTTGCGCTTGTCGCTGCTGCTCAACTGTTAAGTTGGGATCTGGCTCGACAACTTTGATGGCGCACAAACGCCCGGGCAAACGCAAATCCTCCGCTCGGTAGACGGAACCCATACCCCCTTTACCCACCATGTTGGTTATCTTGTAGCGTTCGCGTAAAATACTATTTGTGTGAAGTGTCACCATAAGCTTTTGTCATTACTAGATTTATGGATATTATAATCTAAATTTGATAGGTCAACCGCAAAGATTCTTGATCCCTCAAAATTGAAAAGTTGAGGTGCTAGAATGACTTTCTCAGGAAAGGACGATTCTCATGGATGAACAACCAGTTTTAATTGTACGTGAAGGGCAGCTTGTTGGACAGCGGTGTACGATTGACAATGATGAATACATTATTGGACGGGGCGGAGAAAGCACACTTGTTTTGCCTGAACGCCAGATATCTCGCCATCATGCCAAAATCTTGAACGATAACGGCCGTTACCTACTCCAAGATCTCGGCAGCAAAAATGGCACCCATCTTAATGGCACCCAGGTCACTGGCACCGTGCCCCTGCAAGATGGGGACGAAATCCAAATTGCGCTCTGTGTCAAACTTGTTTTTGTGGGCACCGATGCCACCTTGCCCCTCACTTTTGAGCCGCCAACACTCGAAGGGACTTTGACCATCGACGAATCTCAACGCTCAATTTCAATCCACAATAAACCCTTGAATCCCCCGCTCTCTTTAGCCCAATTCCGGCTGATCAAGTTATTGTATGATGCAGACGGCGCCGTTTGCAGTCGTGACCAAATTATTGACACCGTTTGGCCCGACACAGATGGCATTGGCGTATCAGAACAAGCAATTGATGCGCTCGTCCGCCGCCTTCGTGATCGCTTGTCAGAAGTGGATGCTCACAATTACATCGTCACAGTTCGCGGCCATGGCTTCCGCCTGGACAACACTCCCCACTAAAAACGAAAAACAAGATTGGAGATTAGAGATTAGGACAACCTCCCCATCTCTTAATCCCCAATCCCAAACTTCTACAACCTTGCTCGAATAAGCGCCTTACAAGCCAGAACCTGCTCAGTCACCTCCGCTTGTCCTTGCTGCTCAACTTGCGCCTGCACAGCATCTAACACTTGCAAGAATCGTTCGTCAACAAGCTGCGGATTCTCATCCAGGATTTGTCCCCGTTCCCCATCAGAAGGCGCTTCCAACATTTGATACAACAAACGAATTTCTGGGGGAACCTGAGATTCTGCCACAGCAGCGATAGTTTCTTGCACACTATGCAGTTTTTCAACCAGCTCATTATCCCCAGCCTCTCCCGCCTGATTGATGCGTGAAATGAGGAAATACATAAAGGCATCGTCTAAGCGAGCAAAGTTTTCGAGAACGGCCGTTTGCATATCAGGTGCCTCCAAAAGCACCTTCAAAGTTTCCGCCGCCGCTGCCATCATGCGATTCGATTGTTCACGGATCTCATCATACACCTTCACCAATCGCGTACGCACCTCAGTTAACCGTTGTGCTTGCGTTAAATCTCCAGCCTTCTCCATCTTTTCAATTTCTTCAGACATCTGACGGAAAAATTCATAGCGCAAAGCACCTTGCCCTGTCAGCACCAGCGCATCAATGATGGCATCATCATCCAGGTGGCGCAGGATATGCTTGAACAACAAATCAGCAGACAAGCCACCCTGTGCCTTCGCCTCACGGTTCATGCTATGCAAAGCAACTTGCCGTTTCTCAATCTCCCTGCCAACTGGTGTATCAACCATCAGCTTAGCGCGGAGATTAGTCAGCTTCACGATTTGCGCATCATCATTTGCTTGCCCAGCATAATCAATAATTTGCTGCAACATGGCGAAAAACTGCGCATCCAACAGACTCTCGTTCTCCTGAATCAGGAGAGCAAGCCCATCGGCATCTGCATTCGCCAACTTGCCTAATAACTCAGATTGTTGACGCTGCCGTTCGATCATCTCCTTGGTGATACCTTCCGTCGCCAAGACATTTTCCATGAAAGTTTGGTAGGTCAAAACAGTTTGCGGTTGCAGCATGTAAGCTTTTCGCTGCTCTTGGGGTGTGGCTTCCACCACCTGGCGCACCATACTGCCGATAACCGACTCCCGCTGCATGGGATCCATATTCATTTCAGGCGGCACAAAGGTCATGAACAACTCATGTTCTGGATCATGATAAACCAACGGCGTAGAAACCTGACCTGCAGCACCACAATTAGGGCACACAGCCATGTTTAACTGACCGCTTAAAATAAACTCCTTGAGTTCAGGTTTCTGTCCCACATCTAACAGTTGAAAAACCTGTGCCGGATAAGGGGTTTGGCAATTGGGACAAGTTACTTGGGTCTGCATAAATTCTCCTTGAGAAATGAGCCGGGATTAAGGGATTAAAGGCGCAAAAAGTTCCCCCCTCATCTCCCAATCCCCGCTTTGTTTTTTTTAATCACCCCACATCTACCTGGTCGCGGGGCAGTGAAAATGTAAAGGTGGTTCCAAGACCACCCTCATTATTCTGAAACCAGATACGGCCGTTATGAGCCTCGATAATGGCTTTAGACAAGAACAAGCCTAAACCCGTTCCTTCTGTTTTTCGGCTTAATGCATTGTCCAATCGGGAAAATTTGTGAAAGATGCGATGCTGTTCATGTTCAGGGATACCAATCCCCTCATCACAGACTGATACCGTCACATATTCTGAATGAATCTCTCCGATGACGGCAATTTCGCCACCATCCATCGTGTATTTTATCGCATTACTCACAAGATTGTTAAGAACTTGATTGAGCCGACGTTCGTCTCCCCAAATTGTGGGGAAATCTGGAGGAAATACAACGGAAAAAGTGTGCCTGGTTGTTTGATTGCTAAATTTTCGGACAACGGCCGTTACCATTTTAGGCAGCATCACTTCATCACTCACTTCCAGAGTAAAAGTGCCCGCTTGCAGGCGGGATACTTCAAGGAGATTATCAATCAAATCAGTGAGGCTGTCTGCCTCTTCTTCAATCACACTCAAAGAGTCGTCTAATATCTCCCGAGACCAATGCGCATCTTGCCGCCGGAGCGTCCCCGCATACCCTTTGATGATAGAAACGGGCGTTTTCAACTCATGGCTAACCACCGAAATGAAAGTTTTTTGTAATTCCTCTTCCTCACGATAACGTGTTAAATCGCGCACATTGGCAATGATGTCTGTCATGCAGTTATTATCATCCAGAAGAGGAGCATAGGTAATGCCCAAGTTTATCACTTTGCCATCTGCCATTTGATGCTCATGATTCTCAGGCCGACGACACTCCCCCTCCACATAAATATGCGCGGCACCAGGCAAAGGCCAGCCATTGGCAACCGCCTCATATAAATCTGTATTGGTGCGCAGCCGCTGCCATTTGATCACCTCGCTGTGGGATTTGCCTATGGCATCTTCAGCCGACCAGCCAATCATATTGCTCACCGCTGGATTAAACCGCCGAATTTTGAGCGCACGATCTAAAATCATCACCCCATCTGCGCTTTGTTGCAGGATAGCGTCGAGTCTTTGTTTCTCTTTATTGATTTGCTGATACAAACGGGCATTACGCACAGCAATGGCCGCCTGCTCCGCAAAGCTGCGCAACAAATCACGCACATCAGATCCAAAACGATAATTGCCTGATTGAAAGACGTATATGAGGCCGATAGGCTCTTGGCGGTTCATCATGGGAATACGGGTAACGGCCGTTAAGCCTAAATTGGCTCGTTGGGCAATCTCATTCAACCGGGTCGTTAATTCAGGCAGCGCATCTTGCTCTTGCCCTTCCTGGTAAGGAACCCCCCGAATCAACGGCTCAAAATGGTCAACCAGATGCGGAGGAATGCCATACACAGCCGCTACACGCAAAATCTCGCTGTCTGGTTCCGCCAAAACGATCATCCCCGCACGCCCAGACACAATATCAACCGCCGCCTGCAAAATGATACGAAGCACATCATGCAGATCAAGCTCAGCAGTCAATGCCCGACTAATCGCCAACAAATATTCACGCTGCAAAATCCGAATGTCAACCAACGCCCTTGCCATATTCAATCCTCAAGTCTAATCACCCAGCAACCTGGGGTCACTCCGCTGCTTCGCCACCCAGCAACCTGGCCAGCCTGCAGCTTGTTGGCAAATTGTAACATAGCCACCATCTTTCACCATCTGAGTTTCATATGTCGGGTAATTGATTTTGATAAAGGAGATGTGAGCTTACAGGCAGGAGAAAAAGGCAAACATGTTTAGATGGGGCGTAATTGAAGTGCATCCATCAATCCCGTAACTTATTTATGGATGCGCACTGATTGAGCATGTGGCGCGAGGTGATTTTCTACCAGAAATGACCACCAGCTTAACCTGATCTGTTATTTGACACTTTTGGGGTCTATCCCCGCTGCTTTCAAAGCCTTATTGTAAGCAGATTTCGCCTTCGCGTTAGCAATGCGAGCCTTCCGTTTTTCATCTGGTGACATAGCCTCGGTGATTTCGATCAGATCAGGCTTGGGAATACCCACAGCCGCATCAGCCGCAGGCGCAGCAGCGGCAGCAGGGGCTGCTGGTTGTGGGGCAGCAGCTGGCGCGGCCACCGCGTTCACATCAACACCGGCCGCTTTTAACGCCTTCTTGTAAGCAGATTTCGCTTTTGCGTTGGCGATGCGAGCCTTTCGTTTATCTTCGGGGGACATACCCTCGGTGATTTCGACATATTCTGGCTCAGGAATGCCAGCGGCAGCAGCAGGGACTGGCACAGCGGCGGTAGGAGCCACCGCCGCCGCAGCAGCCGGGGCAGGAGCCGCCGCTGTCGGAACAGCAGCGCCCGATTGTTGTGCCGCTTTGGCGGCTTTCATGGCAGTAGACTTCGCTTTAGCATTGGCAATGCGTGCCTTCCGTTTTTCATCTGGCGTCATGCCATCTTTAATTTCAATAACAGGATAATCTTTGCCCGGCACCAACCTGATTCTGCCACTAGCGGCCGAGGCAACCGGGGCAGCAGCGGCAGCAGGATCGATAGCCACGATACCAGTCCGTAAACCATCCCACCCATGATAGGATGCAATTTTAACGGCCGTTATCGGGTCTGATTCAACGCCAGAATAAGCAGTGGCCTGCCGCGCTTTTTTGTGCTGTGGTCCTATTTGCACATTGGCACCGCGTGGTGTGGCAGCCGCCTGTTTAGCCGCTAATTTTCTTGCTTCCTTATATTGAGTCTCTTGATCCCCAGACACTTGAATTTGATGTCCCATTGTTAGGGCTGGGTTGTATGCCCGTGTTTCAGCTTCATACTCAGCACTGCTTTTTATCACAGCATTATCTAAGCCTTTTACAGCAGCTGATAGAAGCAGGGCAACAATAATCGTCAATAAGATGGCTATAACAGCGATAAGAATTACCATGAATGTATTCCTCTTGTCTCTTAAAGTGGCTGATGGCGACCATTATACAGTTTGTGCCAGATTTCTCAAACAAGAAGTCGAAATTTTGAGCATAGCCACCTTTTGTGAGGCACCTTATCGATCCAAATTGTCGAATTGAGCTTTTATCATATCCCGTTCGACAGTTTTTCGAGCGATTTGCCGCTCAATTTCTTCGGCCATTTCAGCCAAAATATCACGGTTGTCTTGCTTACCAAACTTGACCGCTGTGCTTAATTCCACCATCGGATTCGTGTAAAGCGTGCGCATCTCTAACTCAATTTGCTTCAAGCGTCTCTGGCAGCGGGTCAATTCTTCTTCCAGGGCTTTGATCATATCAACGGCCGTTTCTCCTGAGCGAGAAGAGCCCACGTGTTGATACGCTTCTAATTCCTTGCCCAACGCCATGAGTTCTGCCAGACTGCGCCCGGTATACGCCTCATTAACGGCCGTCATCATTTCCGTGCGGTAAGCACGCTCGGCATCGTCTGCGGCCAAGTCTGGATGATAACGGCGAGCCAGTTGGCGATATAATCTCTTTATTTGGGCTTCAACGTTTTCACTAACAGCAACTTTTTTCCTTGGCTGTGGCACAGTAGGAGAAGATGATTGCCAGGTCTTTCGATATTGATCCTCCACTGAACTGAAAGCTGTGCCAAAAGTTTTTTCATTCTGTCGCTGTTTAATCCGGTCTAAATAATCATTGAGTTCAGCGTCAACCCGTTCAAGCTGCCCCAACAAGACGCCCACGGTGGCTTCATACTCAAATTGAAAGGCTTCAATATCAGAGCGTCGGTCGGCCAACTTAGCTTCAGCTTCAATAAGTTCGCGGCGTGCCTCTTCAACAGCCCATCGTAACTGGGTAAGTTTATCCGCTCCTGTTGTCATGATGATTTAACCTCAGCTGCCGCTCACAAATAAACCACTTGCATTTCCAACTGCTCAACGCTTCATGAGAATAACGGCACGATACCCATTCCGCCTGCGATCAAATTTTGTGTGCAAGCCACGCTTCTGGTGCAACAAACGATGCATATAGGCACTTTTGGCAACCATAAGCAGCTGCCCACCACTCGTCAACCGCTCTTTACAGGATGGCAGCAGATATTTCTCCCAGGCAACACCAGGATCATCATCTGGGAAAAGGATGATCCAGTCGTATTCCCCTGCTGTTTCTAAAAAATGGGGAAGATGTTGTGAGGTAACGGCCGTTTCTGCCACCTGATGCTGCGCCAAGTTGAATCCTGAAATCTGCAAACTCAAACAATCCCGCCCAGCCAACACAAACGAGTCTACCTGCTCACGCACAAAAACAGGCAAATGACCCTGCCGGGGATTCCAAAACAAAACGCGGCCTGTCACCCTCTTGTGCTTCAAAGCATTGATCGCCAAAGTTGTATCATGGGTTAAACTGTCAAATTCTGGAATATTCCAGGCTGTTTGCATCAAGATAGACGACTTGCCCATTTTGAACCTCTGGCGGTGGCGCAGGTAAGGCAGTAACAGGGTTTCGTCCTCTTCAGGCACAGCCGCAGCATCCAATGATCCCCGTTTAAAATGAAACACGTTGTAACCGGACGCCACGTCCTGGAAGAGAATCTCGCAGCCCATTTCTGCTAAAGTTTGAGCAACCCGTTCTGCTAATGGCTTGACGATGACCACAGCGGCAAAACCTGATTCGCTGAGATAAGCAGGCATTTGCGCCAACATGCTTTGGAGAACAGCGTGACCAGCTTTGCCAGGCAAGTTTGACAGGATGAGATCAAATTTTTGCCCATCCAGATTGTGAAACGCCAAACTGCCGTGAACCACCACATCTTCTAACTCATTCAGGGCTGCATTTTGCTTTGTAAAAGCTGTGGCCAACGCATCTCTGTCTTGGGCAACGAGTTTCATGCCTGGATTGATCTTTTTAAGGCTCAATCCCAGTACCCCCACCCCACACCCTATATCCAGCGCAGAATGAACGGCCGTTACCTCTGTATGTTGAGCCAGCGTGCGCAGCAAAAAACGGCTGCCAATATCCACATCAGCGCTGCTGAACAAAGATTGTGACAAGTTGAATCTCAAATCCTGCCGCATGAACCGGAAAGTCACTTCCTTGTTCACAAAAGTTTCTAAAAAATCAGCTTGACTCATTGAATCTCAAAACTGCCTTCTAACCCGGCTAAGGCATGCGGGCCCACCCAAACCTGAAATGCGCCAGGTTCCACCTTGTATTTGTTATCCAGACCATGAAAACCCAGTCTGGCAGCGGCGATCTCAAAACGCACGGTTGTACTTTCACCTGGTTGCAGGGTAACCCTTTCAAATCCTTTAAGTTCTTTGACGGGTCGAGTTACTTCACCCGCCAGGTCACGCACATACAACTGGACGATCTCCGTGCCCGCCACATCGCTGGTGTTAGACACCACGGCCGTTACTATCAACGTTTCATCTGCGGTGATGGTTGGGGTAACCACCTCTAAATCGCTATACGAATAATCCGCATAACTTAAGCCATAGCCAAAAGGAAACAAAGGCGTATGATCTGCATCGACATACAACGTTCTGTGCTGCATGTTGAATTGAATAGTGCCACGCCCTTCCGGCGGCCGTCCAGTATTTTTGTGACTGTAATAAATTGGCACTTGCCCGACTGAACGAGGCCAACTCGTCGTCAACTTGCCACCAGGATTGGCATTCCCAACCAATAAGTCAGCCACAGCCCGCCCCGTGCGTAACCCACCATGCCACGCCTGCAAAATAGCCGGCACATTTTCTGCCAGCCACGGCACCGCTAAAGGACGACCGCTCATCAACACCACAACCACCGGCTTCCCAGTGGCCACAACCGCCTCTAACAACTCCTGCTGACGACCGGGCAAATCAAGATAAGCACGAGAGTGTGCTTCACCGCTCATCAGCTCCCCTTCACCCAAAACCATCACTGTCACATCGGCCGTTATAGCCGCAGAAACGGCCGTTTCAAAATCTGGCTCCATCTCTCCGGTTAAATCACAGCCAGGCACATGTTGAATGTCTGTATCAGGCAGCACCTGGCGCAAACCTTCGAGGACGCTTTCTGTATCCTCATCTTTACCAATTCGATGCCAACAGCCAAGAATCTCATGGTGATCATCTGCCAACGGCCCAATCAAAGCGATTTTGCCCATATCAGATGCCAAGGGCAGCAAACGATCCTCGTTCTTAAGCAGCACCATAGATTGGGTGGCTAACGCCAAAGCAGTTTCCAAATATTCCGGCTTTAATATCTCCCTGGCTCCTTCAGATGCATCAACATAGGGCTCCGCAAACAATCCTAATTGGAATTTCAAGCGCAATATCCGGCGAACCGCCTCATCCAAGATAGATTCTGGCACACTCCCTTCTTCAACCAACTCTGCCAAATGATTGGCGTAAGCACCAGACATCATATCCATGTCCACGCCAGCCAAAACAGCACGTTTCGCGGCTTCCTTCAAATCAGCCGCAAAACCATGGGGAATCAATTCGCCAACTGAGTTCCAGTCACTGACCACCATGCTAGAACAATGCCACTCGTCACGCATCACCTGGCGCAAAGTAAAGCTGTTGGCTGAAGCAGGCACACCGCCAATATCGTTGAATGCTGACATGACAGTGCCCGCACCCTCAGCAAAAGCTGCTTTGAAAGGTGGCAAATACACGTCCCGCAGCGTGCGCTCAGACATATCAGTGGTGTTATAATCTCGGCCATCTTCGGCAGCACCATAACCGACATAATGCTTGGGGCACGATACCAGAGAACGGCCGTTACGCAGCGGACTTTGAAACCCTCTCACCTGAGCCTTCGCCATCTCCTCACCTAGAAAAACATCTTCGCCAGCCCCTTCTGCAATTCGCCCCCACCGTGCATCACGTGCAATATCCACCATGGGCGCAAAGGTCCAATGCGTGCCATTCGCACGCGCTTCTTCAGCAGCGATATGTGCAGCTTCCTGCACAAGTTCCAGATTCCAGCTGCAAGACCAAGCCAAAGGAATAGGAAATATTGTCCTGTAGCCATGTATCACATCATTCCCCAAAATTAAGGGGATTTTTAACCGTGATTCTGTGAGTGCAATTTTTTGCAAACGATTCATGCCAGCTGGGCTGTAGTAATTTAAAATCGAACCAACGCCCTGGCGTACCTGTTTTTCCAAATCATCTTGCGCCATACTTTCTGGGCAAACCTGAACCATCTGCATGACCTTTTCTGGCAATGTCATTTGGCTTAATAATTGCTCTACTTTCTTTTCAATTTCGGGATCATAATCGGTGAAACGGTGATGATTCAACATAGTATAATCTTTCCTTTTAGGCGCTTACGCACCTACATTTAAGCAAAAAAAAAGAATGAACAAACAAATATATTCGCATTATAGTCAGAATATTCACAATATCATAACCCGAGGAACAGAAATTAAATAATACGACGAAGCCATTTCCTAAAAACTGACGCTGCAATTCCCTGTTTTATTTCATCGTCACGCCTTAATAATTTGCCAGATTTAACCGAGCGGATTACAAATATGGGCAATATGACCCAAACAGAAGCGCCACCCACCATCATTTATGCAGAACAAGAACACGCCAGCCTTCGGGCTGTTGTTGTGTTGGCTATGCTCACATCTTACATCTTTTGTTTTTGGCTCATCCACAGCCTGGGACAGTCGCTCCCCGAACGTCTTTCCAGCCTGGCATTTGTTATCGCCTGCCTGCTTGCCGCACCTTTAGCCGCTGGTATCACCTGGCTGCTTGAAAGATGGATGAAACATATTTGGCACAGTGGGTATGACCTAACCTTGTATGACAACAGTTTCCAAGTCAGCCAGCCCAAAACTGAGGATATGAATTTTAATTTTGAGGGGCATTTCTCAAATTTGAACTGGTATTTCACCTTAACTGGCTACAAACGAGGAGGGCGAGAACGACGAGTATCAAATAAGTGGCTCTGCCTTTGCAGCCAAATCCAGCAAGATGAACACCGGGTCATCATCTACGCCTTTGCCTCACCCCAGAAAACGGCCGTTTACCAAAAAGATCATCCGCTGCAATTTGAAAAACTCCACCCTGTAGAGGTGTATGCCAGTCACAAGCGCAGTCGTTTTGATCCACCCTCCCGACCCGGCAAACTACCAACAGAAATCATCAGCGGCAAAAACGGCCGTTACTGGCTGGCAGAGCAACGCCGTTGGACAGAAGGCTTAGAGCTCACATTCAAAGATTACGAAACCTTTTTGAACTATTTACAAACTCACAGCTTAAATTAAGCACACGTTGAGTAGCGAACGGCACGTTGCCCGGCGCAAATACCTGCCGCCCGCCACTCTCCAAACAGGAGACCCATACCATGTTTAACTTCATAACAGATGAACACAAAATGATTCAACAAGCCGCCCGTGATTTTGCGCAAAACGAGATCGCCCCCATCGCTGAACACCATGACCAAACAGGAGAATTCCCCCTCAACACCGTCCAAAAAATGGGCCAACTGGGCTTTATGGGCATTGAAGTACCAGAAAAATATGGTGGCGCTGGCATGGACGCCCTGGCCTACGCCCTGGCACTCACCGAGATTTGCAAAGTCGATGCCAGTCATGGCACCGTCATGTCCGTCAACAATTCACTCTACTGCCACGGCCTGCTCAAATTCGGCACCGAGGAGCAAAAGCAAAAATATGTCACACCCATTGCCAGCGGTGAAAAGATCGGCGCCTACAGCCTCACAGAACCGATGAGCGGCAGCGATGCTGGCACAATGCGCAGCCGTGCTGTTCTCAATGAAGCTGGCACACATTACGTAATAAACGGCCGTAAATCCTGGGTCACCTCCGCCCCCCACGCCGACATCATCGTCCTCTTCACCATGACCCAACCCGAGAAAAAACACAAAGGCGTCACCGCATTCATCATCGAAACCGACAAACCTGGTTTTGAACGAGGCAAAACAGAACCCAAATTAGGCATTCGCGCCAGTGCAACCAGCGAAATCATCTTCGACAACTACGAATGTCCCGTAGAAAATCGCCTGGGGGCAGAAGGCGAAGGTTTCAAAATCGCCATGACCGTGCTGGATGCGGGACGCATTGGCATTGCTTCGCAGGCGTTGGGCATTGCCGAAGCAGCCTTAGCCGCCTCTGTTGCCTATGCCAAGGAACGGGAAGCCTTCGGGCAGAAAATTGGGCAGTTCCAAATGATTCAGCAAAAGTTAGCCGACATGAAATGCCGCGTCGATGCTAGTCGGCTGCTGATTTACCAGGCTTGTTTAGCCAAAATAGCCGCTAAGAAAACAGGCGCCCGTTACTCCATGGAAGCCAGCATGGCCAAACTATTCGCCAGCGAAACAGCCATGTGGGTTACCACACAAGCGATTCAAATCCACGGGGGCATGGGCTACAGCAAAGAGATGCCCATAGAACGTTACTTCCGTGATGCCAAAATCACCGAAATCTACGAAGGCACCAGCGAGATTCAACGCATGGTCATCGCTCGCAGCCTAACTGGACTACGTTAAGAAAACCTGAAAGTTCGTCGTGCGCCATATCTTACGCGCTAAAACACAGCCACAAAGTTCGTAGTGCGCACTTCAGTGCGCTATGTCTTACGCACTAAAACACAGCCACAAAGTTCGTAGTGCGCACTTCAGTGCGCTATGTCTTACGCACTAAAACACAGCCACAAAGTTCGTAGTGCGCACTTTAGTGCGCTACAAACCAAACTAAGCGCGGTACTTTTCGCGGAGGGCACGTTCCATGCGGCGCTGATCATCTTTTTTGGCGAGGTCTTGGCGTTTGTCATGTTTCTTTTTGCCTTGTGCCAGAGCTATTTCTACTTTAGCACGGCCGTTTCTCAAGTACATCATCGTGGGCACCAGCGTCAGGCTTTTTTGCTGCATTTGGTCGATGATCCGATCGATTTCACGGCGATGAAGCAGCAGTTTCCGTGGTCGTGTTGGTTCATGGTTCTGGATGTTGCCATGCGCATATTGGGCAATATGCGCCTCCACCAACCACAGCTCCCCATCCCGCTGCTGCACATAGCTGCGGCGCAAGCTCACCTGATTGGCGCGCACCGACTTAATCTCAGTGCCAGTCAACACCAACCCCGCCTCAAACTTTTCCAGCAAATGAAAATCAAACGTCGCTCGTTTATTCTTTGATATGATTTTGATACCACTAGGTGCTTTACTCATTTGATTTAAAACTTAAAGAAGATTGAAGAATAAAGATTAAAGCCCACCCATCTTCATTCATTCATCTTCACTCTGTATCATTGTCCTATCTGTAAATACTCAATCGCTCGTTCTAACTGCGTATCACCCTCTCCACCCAAAGTAAAGCTATCGGGTGAAGGCACTTCAATCTCTGGCCTAATCCCCTCTTTACTGATAGAAATATTGTTTGGTGTATACCAACGAGCAATGGTTACACGAAGTTCTGAACCATCAGAAAGTTCGTGCAAGCTCTGCACCGATCCTTTGCCAAATGTAGTCTCGCCAATGAGCATGCCACGGCCGTTATCACGAATCGCCCCGGCCACAATCTCAGAGGCACTGGCACTGCCGGGATTCACCAAGACCACTAAGGGAAATGTTTCACCCGCATCACCGCTTTCTGAGGTGAAAGTTCTGGTAATGCCCTGATTATTCCGCTGAAAAAGGACAACCCCTTTGGCAAGGAATAAATCAGCAACAGATACAGATTGCTGCAAAAGACCGCCAGGATTATCCCGTAAATCCAAAATAATGCTGGTGGCGCCTTGTGCCAGTAAATCAGTCAGGGCTTCCTCAGTTTGTTCTGCAGCCTTGCCGCTAAATTCACTGAGGTGAATGTAGCCAATCTCCTCCGTCACCATTTTAGATTCAATGATGGGCACCTCAAAACGGGTACGAACAATAGAAACCGTTAATTCCTCGGCAGTTTTAGGGCGGAAGATAGTCAAGACGACTTCAGTACCTCGCTGGCCACGTACCAGCAACAAAACTTCATCTAAAGATTTATCGGTAATGTCTTCGCCATCCACCTCAATGATAAAATCCCCCGCCAAGAGGCCAGCAGCTTCTGCCGGCTGCCCGGAGATGGGACGAATCACTTCGATAAATCCTTCTTCAGATTCACGCACAAAGGCACCAATACCTTCGACAGAACCATTCATATTTTCCCGCAGCAGCTCCGCAATTTCAGGTTTGGTGAAGCGCGTGTAGTTATCATCAAGTGTTTCCAAGGAACCAGCGATGACCGAGTACAGCAGCTCTTCTTCTGCTGGCAGTTCGCCATCAAAATCCGATTCAATAATGTCCCAGACCTCGTTAAAAACGAGCATATCCACATCCTCGATTTCGGCGATGGGCGCTTCTTCAGAATGAGCCGGTTTGTTCGTGGGAACGGCCGTTACTGGGGCTGGTTCCTTGATTTGTTCCACCTCAGGCTCAGCAGTAGCAATGACCGTTACCTCAATCGCCATCGGCACCTCTACCTCTCGCGTCACTTCCACAAACTCCGTCACCGTTTCCGTCAGGAGTTCCGGTTCGGCACTGGCCCGCCCAAAAGCATAACTAACCGCCGAAAAGCCACCACAAAGCAGCAAAACAACGGCCGTTACCGCAACAACCACAAACCAATTGATTACCCTCACTGGTGAAACATTCTTGTCATCCATACATATTCCTCATTCACCATTCACAATTCCTCATTCACACTTCACCATTCACAATTCACAATTCACAATTCACAATTCACAATTCCCCATTCCCCATTCACCATTCACAATTCCCCATTCACAATTCACAATTCCCCATTCACAATTCACAATTCACAATTCCCCATTCACCGACCTTCCTGCAAATACTCAATCGCCCGATTCAACACCTCATCACGACCGTTTTCAATCGCTTCCTGTGTCATTTCCACCAAAATATCAGGTTCCAGACCCTCTTGATCAATTTGGTTCTTATCAGGGGTATACCAACGAGCCGAGGTCACATGGACAGACGAGCCATCACTCAAATCATAGACAAGCTGCACAGATCCCTTACCAAACGACTGTTGATCCCCGATCAGCGTAGCTCGCTCACGATCCTGCATAGCTCCTGCCACGATTTCAGAGGCACTGGCCGTACCACCATTGATCAGCACCACCAGCGGTATTTCCGGCACCAACGTTTCATCCGTTGCTAAGTACGCCCTTTCCCCTTCATCCTTAGTAACTTGGTACATGATTGGCCCACCCACTAAAAAATGGTCAGACACATCCACAGCCGCATTCAGCAAGCCCCCGCCATTATTGCGCAAATCCAAAATCAACGACTCAGCTCCATCATCAAGGAGGCCAGTAATCGCATCTTCAACCTCACTGCTGCTTTCGCCACTAAACCTGGCCAGGCGAATGTAACCTACTGTACCATCATCCCCCACAATGCGAGAAAAGACAGACGGATCAAGAATATCGTCACGCTCAATTTCCAAAACCACAGGAGCCGTTTCCCCCTCATGAATAACCGTCAAGCGCACGATAGTGCCTTTTTCCCCACGAATCATATCGCGCACCGCAATAACAGTCATTTCCGAGGTAATTTCAACCTCATCAACCGCTACCAACACATCGCCAGGCCGCACACCGGCTGCTTCTGCAGGGTTACCAGGAATAGGATCCAGCACAATCGGGGCACCTTCTTCTAGCCGGGACAATGTGGCGCCAATGCCGCCAAAATGACCTTGCAACGATTGTCGCTCCTCCTGGCGCACCACCGGTTCAATAAAGATGGTATAGGGATCATTGAGATTGAGCATCGAGCCGCGAATCGCACCATAAGCGACATTCTGAGAAGTAGGCAAATCGCCAATAAAGCTCTCCTCAATTCGATCCCATGCTTCCCAAAAGACATCAAATTCATCTCGCTGCCGAACCAGCGTGCCACCCGTTTGCAGTTCTACAAAATCATTGGTGAAGTAGCCAGCAACAAAGGCACTCACAGCCAGTACCGCCAACATGACAATAGCAAGAATATTGCGTGTTTTATCAGACATAAATGAGTAAAGTGGCAAAGCAGCAAAGTGGCAAGGCAGCAAAGTGACATATTAACCTTTCACCCTGCAACTCTGCAACATCACACCCCTGCAACATTGCGGCTTTCAATAAAAAATCTGGCGAAACTGACCTAAAACATCAATTCCATCCAGATTGAGTGTTCAAGTTTTTGTGATTTTAACACAGGTGTTCGAGAGGGCAATCTACGCTATAATTACTTTAACAATTTACATCTGACGGGCATAAGTTATGAACGTATAATAGATGCAGCAAAAACGCCCTTGCCCCAACCGTCGATGTGGACAAAAATGAGATACCTTTCATCATGAAACGTTTTTGGCGCTGGTGGTTATTGGCCACATGCGTATTGTGTTTTATGTTGTCCGGGGGTCAGAAAACGGCCGTTATCGCCCAAAACGAAACCGCCACCATCGATGAACAAGCACAAATCATCTTCAACTCGATGAGTGCCGCAGAACGGGTCGGCCAGGTTTTCCTGGTTCCATTTGTGGGAAACAGCGCTCCTGCGAACAGCGATATTGCTGATTTGATACGCAATTATCATATCGGCGGTGTAGTGCTGCTTGCTGAAAACGACAATATAACAGGCTATAACAACCTGCAAGAAGCGCCAGTTCAATTAGCAGAACTCACCAATGATCTGCAACGGCTCTCTTTATTCGACTACACCACCTTCATATCTCCAGCAGAGCAGCCCGAGAACATCGAAACCAACCCCACTCCTACCCCAACCCCCATCCCGCTGTCCTCAGAAACGGCCGTTCCCCTGTTCATTAGCATCAACTACGAAGGAGACGGCCCCGTCTACAGCGAAATCTTCACCAGCTTGACACCACTGGCCAACAACATGGCCATCGGCGCCACCTGGAATCCCCAAAACGCAGCCCTGGTAGGACAAATTGCCGGCCAAGAATTAAATGCCGTGGGGATTAACATGCTGTTTGGTCCAGTTTTAGACGTGCTGGCAAACCCATCGACCAACAATGGCAACGAGCTAGGCACCCGCTCCTTTGGCGGTGATCCCTACTGGGTGGGGTTGATGGGGCAAGCGTATACACGAGGTCTTCATGAAGGGAGCAACGGCCGTTTAGTTGTGATTGGCAAGCATTTTCCCGGCATCGGCAGCAGTGATCGCCGCTTAGCAGATGAAATTCCCACCGTACGCAAATCATTAGCCGATCTGCAAGAAGTAGAACTGGTTCCCTTTGTCGCAGTCACAGGCGGGGCATCAGCAGCAGCTGAAAGAGTTGATGGCTTACTCACCTCCCACATTCGCTATCAAGGATTCCAGGGAAACATCCAGGCCTCCACAGCGCCCGTCAGCTTCGACCGGCAAGCCATCAGCTCCCTGATCGCCCTGCCCGAATTTACAGACTGGTATAACAACGGCGGCCTGATCGTATCCGATGCGTTAGGCGTGCGTGCCATAGAGCGATATTACGACGACACCGAACAAGAATTCCCTCATCGCCGCGTGGCCAAAGATGCATTTTTGGCAGGCAACGATCTGCTTGTCCTCACTGATTTCGCCCTGGGCGACGCCCCATACAAGCAGCAATTTGAAAACATCCAGAACACCATCCTGTGGTTTGAAGAATTATACAAAACGGATCCCACCTTCCAACAACGGCTCGACGAAGCCGTCTTACGCATTTTGAAGGCAAAACTGCGCCAGTTTGAGCAAGATTTCAGTGAAGAAAACGTCCTGGTCAAAACAGAAACCGTGCTGGAGACAGTCAGTCAGGGAGAAACGGCCGTTTTCGACATCGCCCAACAAGCCATCACCCTGATTTCACCCAGCCCAGAACAGTTACTAGAACGGCTGCCCCGCCCCCCAGATCCCGAAGATAGAATCATCATCTTCACCGACATGATTGAGGCAGAACAATGTACCACATGCGCCGCACAATCTTATATCGGAATCGATGCACTGGAGAACCAGATATTGTCGCTTTACGGCCCCCAGGCCAGTGGCCAGGTGCAGCCAGAACAAATCGTCAGCTACAGTTTCAGCCAGTTAGCCGATTACCTGGCAGCAGGGTCACAACCGATTGTACTGCCCACATCCACCCCTATTCCCACCCCATCTTCAGCAACAAGCGCAGCAGACCCCGATTTGAGCAATGCGACCGAGGCGAGTTTAACGCCAGAAGCCACACCAACAATTCCCCCTGGTTACAGGGTGCAGGAAAGTTTTAAAGAAGGTGCTGACTGGATCGTTTTTGCTATGTTGAGTGAAAGCAATCTAGCCCCCGTGCATGAATTTCTAGCACAGCGGCAAGATTTATTCCGCAATTCGCGCCTCATCGCCATCTCTTTCAATGCCCCCTACTTCTTAGACAGCACCGAAATCAGCAAGCTAACAGCATACTTCGGCGTCTACAGCAAAGTTGATGCGTTCATTGACACCGCCGCCCGGGCACTGTTTTTAGAACTGCCTCTAACCGGTCGTTCACCAGTCAATGTTGAAGGTGTCAACTATCAAATCAGCAACCAAACTAATCCAGATCCAGACCAGGTCATTGAACTATACATCGCCGATGAAGCAGGCAATACCCAATCACCAGCCAGTGATGCGCCCTTAGAAACGGCCGTTGGCGACACCCTCCATCTACAAACCGGGATCATCATAGACCAAAACGGCCATCCCGTGCCCGACGGCACCACAGTACAGTTCATTCAGGCAGATCGCATTCAAGGCACCGTCAATATTATCGATGAAATGCCAACCAACAATGGCATCGCCCATCTCGACTATGTGCTAGAAGCGCGTACCGGACCCGGCAAGTTTCGGATAACAGCCGTTTCTGGTAAAGCTACCACCTCTCAGGAAATCGACATTTCCATTGAAAACGAAGCACAAGTAGCCGTCATCACACCCATCCCCACACCGTCACCCACCGCCACCCCCACCCTGACAGCAACACCAACCGATATTCCCACGCCCTTGCCCCCCACCGCCACTCCCATACCGCCATCACCAGAGCCAGAAGAGCCAGGCATTATCATCGCCTTGTCAGAATTTACCACTTTGATTGCGCTGGTGGCCGGCCTGGTGGTAGTGATAATCGCAGGCTACTTCCTCAGCTCACGCGCCCATGCCCAAGTGACACAACAAGTGAGCTGGATGCTATGGGGCATCATTGGCGCACTACTGGGTTACAATTACGTGGCACTGGGCTTACCGGGAACGGCCGTTCTCGCCAACTTAGGCGCTTGGGGCGGACTGCTCATCACCCTCACCGGCGGTGCATTAGGGCTGGGTCTCTACCCCGCCACCCACCGGCAACCTGACTAAACTTCCCTAAAAAAGCAAACAAGGATTGAAAATAAAAAAACGAACATTTCTCAACCCTTGCCGCCATCATTACACAGAAAAAAATAGCTAACTCGAATACCGCTCCCGAATATTCGGCACCAGATATTCAGCAAAGGCGCGATCAACATCATAGGTTGGTGCCCAACCCCAATCTTGATGAGCCCCCTTGTCTCGCAGACCGGCAGGCCAGCTATCAATAATGCCTTGCCGCGCCACATCTGGTCTGAAGGTAATATCTGCCCCGGGGAAAAATTGCAGCACTTTCTCGCGGAACTCGGCAGCAGTCAGACTAAAACTAGTCACGTTATACACCCTGCGCCGCAACACTTCACGCGACACGGCATACAAGCCCAATAAGGCAGAAACAGCATCAGGCATAGCCATGAACGGAATCACACTGTCTTCACGGACAAAACAAGCATACGGTTTATTTTGAGCAGCAGCATGAAGCATCTCTGGCCCATAATCGCTGGTGCCACCTGAAGGCACGGTGTATGCACTGATCAAACCGGGAAACCGCACCGCCCGAAAGTCAAGCATGACCGGAGTCTGCCGTGACAACTGCTGGTAATTTTCGCTGAAGTATGTGCCCAACATTTCACAATACAGCTTATTACAGCCATACATGGTGCGTGGATAATTCCAATCCCATTCACGCACAAAGAAATCTCGAGCCTTAGTATCGAGATCGGGCAAGCCGTATACGGCAATGGAACTAGGAAAGATGAATTTGACCGGCTCCCCGCGACGTTGAGACTGCTCAGCTGCCATTTGCAGCAAAGCCAGAGTGCCATCAACATTGACTTGATGGGCTAATTCTGGAGCGAACTCTGCCCGGGTAGACAATAACGCAGCCAAATGAAAAATGGCATCAAAATCATACTCGGTTACCAATCGTTTGAACAGTTTGGAATCTAAAATATCGCCTTGAATGTGGGTGGTTTGCCCTTTTAAGGCTTGCGGTAGCTGGTGCAAATCCAGGGTTAACAATTCAGTATCATGGACTCGAGAAAAGTTCCGAATCAATGCCTGCCCAATTTCCCCGGCCGCGCCTGTGATTAAAATGACTTTTTTGCGCATGGTTCTCCTTATCTTTGTTTTCGATGGTGGGGGATACCATCTTGGATTGAGCAACTATGGGAAATAGTTCCTTGAATTGTAACAGATATTGAGACAGCATGTTATACTCCCGGGCTTGTGATTCAGAGGAAATCCTGGCGCTGCTCACAGGCAGCGATGGATAGCAGCGCCAGAGCTTTGGAGTTTGATGAAGCTTATGCGTCAGCGATTTATTTTCGGGTTCTGGCTGCCTTTGTTTGCCAGTTGGCTGCTGATGACAGCGGAAGGGCCGACGATCAGCGCGGCTATCAATCGCCTGCCCAATGAGGTAACGATGATGGCGGCGTATGGCATCGTGGTCAGCCTGTCTGTATTGATTGAAAGCCCGATCATCAACTTGTTGGCCACGTCTACAGCACTGGTCAAAGATCGAGCTTCTTATTTGCTGGTGCGCCGGTTCACTGTTCACGGAATGATTCTGTTGACGGTTGTCACGATTTTGGTGGCATTTTCGCCGTTATTTGATGTGATTGTCATTGACATTTTGGAGACGCCTCTGGAAGTAGCGCAATGGGTACAACCCGGGATGCAAATCATGACGTTTTGGAGTGCGGCTATTGCCTGGCGTCGTTTTTTGCAAGGGGTGATGATCCATTTTGGGCAAACGAGGAAGGTGGCCTGGGGTACGGGGATTCGTCTGGTGGCTTCAGCGGGAACGGCCGTTTCTCTGGCGTATTTCCTGGAATTACCAGGCGTTATTCTTGGCGCTTTAGCGCTGATGGCTGGCGTACTCACCGAAGCTGCTTACACCACCATCGCCATCCGCTCAATTTTGCAGCATGAATTGGCACCAGAGAACCCACCGGTAGACGGCGACCCGCTCACGTACCGTGAACTCTTTTGGTTCCACTTGCCTTTGGCTTTAACGTCTGTGCTGCTGCTGTTGGTGCAGCCGATGGTGAATGCCAGTCTGGCGCGGCTGCCCAATCCCCTTGTTTCGTTAGCAGCCTGGCCCATCCTCTTCCAAATCACATTGATGGCTCGCGCTGGGGCGTTAGCTTTGCCTGAAGTGGTCATTGCTTTGAGTGATAGACCCAATTCATTTGTGCCTGTGCGCCAGTTTGCTTTCAACCTGACGATAATCACGACAGGGTTAATGCTGCTGTTTATTGTCACTCCCTTGGCAGGCTTCTATATTTTTGTGGTTCAGGATATGACATCTGTGGTTGGGGATGTGGTGCAAGCTAGTGTGGTTTATTTCTTGTTGTTTCCTGCTCTGGTCACCATTATTTCCTGGCTGCGCGGCCTGCTCATCAACAAACGGGTGACAATGGCTGTTAATTTGGGCATGGTGACAAATTTGGTGATAACGGCCGTTGTCCTTCTCACTGGCCTCTATTTGCAATGGTCTGGCATTTTCGCCGCAGCCCTGGCTTTCAACCTGGCCGCCGTTGGTGAAATTCTTTACCTGGGCTGGCAGACCCATTCCGCCTGCTTCCCTGTATAAACGAGATAGGAGGGGGCGTTAGCCCCCTTCCTCCCACACCACCGGACATGCGGGTCCGCATCCGGCGGTTCGGTCAAGTATGACGAAGTTCATATTG
>PDWJ01001665.1_pt1 | contig 31702 bp, 29 predicted proteins | sample 1430881 | NCBI WGS metagenome assembly PDWJ01 (sample SAMN01162460, study PRJNA174530) | Oral metagenome, whole genome shotgun sequencing project. | biome: Marine environment; feature: Marine mammal; material: Swab sample of the gingival sulcus; isolation source: swab sample of gingival sulcus...
TTTAAGGGAGCTTAATTGCTCTCTTTTCTTATGGATCAGATTGAAATCAATTTAAAAAAATAAGGTTTGATGATATAATGGAAGAACAATGAAAAGCATAAGTAATTAAATATAAAAGGAAAATACTGATGAATGTTACAACCATAAATACAAAAAAATATAAAGTTTTTTGTGTCATTAGCTTGACACTAGCGGGTACAGGTGGTTTTATTACTTCTGCCTTAAAAGAATTAGATAGTCAAGTCAGTTCTGCAGAAGATAGAGAAATGTATCAGCACTCTGTATTTGGCATCGAAAAAAAGTCCCTGCCTTATCTTCTTTGCGTAACCAACCTACTTTTACACGATTTGGACAGCCCAAATGTGCTTCATGCCAATAGCTTAGAAAAAAATGTGCGAGATTATAAAGAAGACGATAAGTTTGATGTGGTCATTATGAATCCACCCTATGGTGGAAGTGAAAAAAACAGCATCAAAATGAACTTTCCAGCAGAACTTAGAAGCAGTGAAACAGCCGACTTATTTATGTTGGTGATCATGTATAGACTGAAGCACAACGGCAGAGTAGCCGTCATTATTCCAGATGGCTTTTTATTTGGTACAGATAATGCCAAGGTGGGCATTAAGAAAAAACTATTATCGGAATTCAACTTGCATACTGTTATTCGCATGCCCAGTAGTGTCTTTGCGCCATATACTTCAATCACTACCAATATACTGTTCTTTGATAAGACAGAGCCGACTGCAGAGACTTGGTTTTATCGTGTCGATATGCCGGACGGGTATAAGCATTTTTCTAAAACAAAGCCAATGAAGTTAGAACACTTTAATGATGCTATGACTTGGTGGAATGATAGAAAAGAAATAGAAATAGAGGGTTTCTTTAAGGCGAAAAAGTATACAGTAGAAGAACTCATCGCTAGAAACTACGATATAGACCTATGTGGTTATCCCCACGAAGAAGAAATTATCTTAGAGCCTAAGGAATTTATCATCGATTACCAAGAAAAGCGAGCCAGCCTAAATACCGATATGGATAGAATTATCGATAAAATCACAGACCTTTTGGGAATAGAGGTGTAGCATGGCAAAAAAATTAACAGCGGATATGCTTAAAAAATCGATTCTCCAATATGCGGTAGAAGGCAAACTTGTAGCCCAAGACGTAAACGATGAACCGGCTAGCGTATTAATAGAAAAAATAAAGGCAGAAAAAGAAAAACTCATTGAAGAAGGCAAAATAAAGCGAAACAAAAAGGAATCCTTTATCTATCGAATAGACGGCTCGTTTTATGAGCGCATAGGTAAAGAAGAAAAATGTATTGATGATGAAATACCCTTTGATATACCAGAGAGTTGGGAATGGTGTAGGTTGGGAAGTGTTTGTAATATTATAAATGGTTTTACTCCCTCTAAAACTAATAAAGCATTTTGGGATAATGGCAAGATACCTTGGTTTACTGTAAATGACATTCATATTCAAGGTAGGAAAATATATCAAACAGAAAAGTATATTACAGAAAAAGCTATCGCTAAAAATAGTAATAGAATATTACCTATAAAAACAGTATTAATATGTTGTACAGCATCAGTGGGTGAATATGCATTAACTGAAATACCACTTACAACTAATCAACAGTTTAATGGATTGGTAATACGAGATTATTTTAAGAAGGATTATTCTGTTGATTTTTTATATTTAATTAGTAAAACTTTTAAAGAAAGATTATTGTCCGTGGCAGGTAAAACAACATTTAATTATATATCAGTAAAAAAAGTAAGTAATTTATTAATTCCTTTTCTTCCATTAGCCGAACAAAAACGCATCGTAGCAAAGATAGAGGAAGTTTTACCATTGGTCGAAGAATATGCTAAAAAAGAAAAAGTGCTAAACGCTATCAATGACAATTTCCATGATATGATGAAGAAATCCATTTTGCAATACGCCGTAGAAGGCAAACTTGTAGCTCAAGATAAAAATGATGAACCGGCCAGCGTATTAATAGAGAAGATTAGGGCAGAAAAAGAAAAACTCATTGAAGAAGGCAAGATAAAGCGAAATAAAAAAGAATCCTTTATTTATCGAAAAGACGACTCATTTTATGAGCGTGTAGGTAAAGCAGAAAACTGTATCGATGATGAGATTCCCTTTGATATACCAGAAAGCTGGGAATGGTGTAGGTTGGGGAGCATATTAGAAAAATTGACTGATGGAGCACATAAAACACCTAGATATGTAGATAAAGGAATACCTTTTTTATCAGTTAAAGATATTAGTGGTGGTGAAATAAAGTTTGATAATTGCAAATTTATTTCAGTAGAAGAACATGAAAAACTATATTCTAGATGTAATGCAGAGTATGGTGATATATTGTTAACGAAAGTAGGGACAACAGGAATCCCTGTTATTGTAGATACTGAAATAGAATTTAGTTTATTTGTTAGTGTAGCTCTATTGAAATTTAATAAGAATTACATACATAACAAATATTTTCAAATTCTTATAAATTCTCCACTAGTTCAAGAACAAGCTAGTCAAAATACGAAGGGCGTTGGCAATAAAAATTGGGTTATGAGAGATATAGCTAAAACTTTAGTAGTGCTTCCACCATTAGCCGAACAAAAACGCATTGTAGCAAAGATAGAAGAACTTATGCCGTTTATCGAAGAGTCTAAAAATATTTTTGCAAGGGAGTAGAAATAATTATAATAAAACGATTAGGGGGAAAGCATATAAATTTATTAATTTTTGAGATTGACACTATATATGGTGTGTTATATAATTATAGAAACTATATATGGTGATTCAGCCTCAATAATTGGCCAGTAATGGCGGAAGTGAAATAATCTTCAATTAAAGAGTCTTATGCCTAGTTTATATGTTGTCTGATGATTAATCTAGACGGATTGTACGAAATGGCTGTCTAGCATTAGAGACAATAACATTATTAATTATCGATGTTTGTATAGCAACGAGGCTTAAAAGCTTTTGAAAAGAAAACGAATGTTCAATCACCGTATCCTCTTGGAATATAATTACGATTAACGAGGCGCTTGCATATGCAAGTAGTAATTATAAGAAAGGAGGACAGATGAGATGAAAAAGAAATTTAGTTTTAATCTTGATGTTGCCGTCGAGATTAAGTCAATAGTCATTGTACTAATTATCTTATTCTGCTGGCACACATTCGGTGACCTATCACTTGACAATGTATTCATCCTCATTGAATTGTTGTTTAAGAGATAGGTTGTTTTTTTAGGAGTTATTTGTGGATTTTTCAAGTTCTAAAATTTACAACATTACAAAAAAGAGTGATATAAATTATCTTATTGGAAATATAGATAAGAGTGTAAATATAGGTAAGTACAATCGTTACATACATCCATATGTTGATTTAGATAATAACAATAAACCCAAAAGGCTTATTGAGCGTATCGATAGAGATGCAAAACATCTAAATAGAGTTTTATATAATCATTTGAGATCAGTGGATACACCTGATTGGCATTTTTCAAAAAGAGGAAAATCATATATAGATAATGCTTTGTATCATGTGGATAATGATTATGTTTTAACATTAGATTTATCAAAATTTTTTCCAAATACTAGTCGTGAAATGGTTTATCAATTTTTTTTAAAATCAATGAATATGCCTTCAGATGTTGCTGGATACGTTGCAAATATGTGTTGCGTAGATTTAGATTTATGTTCTTACAAATCAGATTATGATAGAGAAATGGTAGAACAATTCATGGTTGAAAATAGTATTAGGCAAAGAAATCATTTAATTTCTGGAGCTTCGACTAGTTCAATATTGTCTTTTTTAGTTCATTATGACATGTTTAATGAAATTAAACATATGTTGAAAAAACACGAAAAAATGTCAGTTTATGTTGATGATATAACTATTTCTAGCAATACTCCAATAAAAAAATCTATAGTAACATCTATTTCTGAAATTGTATATAAATATGGACACAGACTATCAAAAGGTAAAACTAAATTTTATGGTAAAGATGAATATAAAAAGGCGACTGGAGTAATTATTACACCAAACAATAAATCAGCAATTCCTAACTCTAAAAGGCACGATATTATTCAAACATTTGGTTTGTACAAAGAAAGTGAATATACAGATAACATGTTAAGGGAAAGATTAAAAGGACTTCTTCTATATGCCCGTTCTATAGAAAAAAATGCGTTTCCCAGAATTTATCAAATTGTAAATAATTGACAATAGGATATGGAATATTGATATTAGGTTTTTAAGTGTATAAAAAAACACTTTATAGAGAATAGCTGCGAAAGGAAAAAAATGAATATATTGTACCTTATAGGTAATGGCTTTGATATGAATTTGGGATTAAAAACTGGTTATTCGGATTTTTATAAGTATTATGTCAACACTGAGTCAAAAAGTGAAGATGTTAAAAATTTAAAAGATGAAATAATAAAAGAGGGTAATTGGTCAGATTTAGAGAGTTCACTGGGAGAATATACTGTTAATTTTGATTCATCGGATAGATTTATGGAAGTGCTTAAAGATATAGGTGATAGTTTAGCTGACTATGTTGAACGAGAAGAAAAGAAATTAGAACAATTAGAATTTAATCAGGACACATTTTTCGACTATCTATGCTTTCCTGAAAAGTCGATAACAGATGATCAAAAAAGTATTTTAAAAGGCTTTAAAGATAGCTGGAAAAGTGTAGATTGGCATGTAGATGTAATATCATTTAATTATACTAATACATTTGAAATGGTAATGGGAGACAATAAAAAGATTGGAACACATGATAATCAATTTTCCATAAATTATGAAGAAGTTAAGCATATACATGGTTATCATAATCAAAATATGGTTTTAGGTGTGAACGATAATTCACAGGTTGCCAATGAAAAATTTCGCAATGATAGGGAAATATATTATTTGTTTATTAAAAACAATTGCAATAAGGCTATAGGGCACACAATGGAAATAACTTGTGAAAGATTAATTAGTAAGGCAAATTTAATCTGCTTGTTTGGTTTATCAATTGGTGATACAGATAAAATTTGGTGGAAAGCGGTGGCTAGAAGATTGTTAAATAATAATACGAAGTTATTGATTTTTGGCTATTCTAATAAAGGCTTTAGCAAGAGGTGGCCACAATATAAGAAAATTTATGCAGAAGATTTGATAGAAGAGTTTTTAAATAAAACTGGATTGAATAATGAAAGAAAGGAATTAGTGAAAAGGAAGATATTATATGGGATAAATACAGATTTTTTTAGTAACATTGTAAAGGAACAAAAACAACAATGATTAAAGTGTTTTTGATGTGAATAATAGTATTCAGAATTTCCAACTATTGTATATTATCTAATAACTAAAAAAAGGCTATAATATTCTAGGAGTCCCCCAATGAAAAACAACTATATCAGTATTGAAGAATTTACCAATATGTACAATATAAAGGCGTCCACTGTAAAACGGCGCAAGGATGATATCCCTGGATTAAAGTATGAAAATGGTGAATTTTATATTTTAGAGGGCACGCGTTATCCGAGCAGAGATAATTACAAATTGGAAAACGCAGCCGATCGCAGGTATGTGCTTTTAAAGGCGATTAGTGAGTACAGGTATATTGACCACGTTAAGCTTAAATTGTATAAGCAGCAGTTTGACGATATGCTCAAAGTACTCTTAAGCGCCGGGCTGATTAAAGAAAATAAACTTTACAACAAATATGGTGCAAATGGCTATGATTGTACGATTGCCGGTGAAAAAGTTTTAGAGTTAAAGAAGGATGTAGCGATTAAAAAGATTGTAGAACTCGTCGCCGTTGGCGTCGGTAAGGCGATTGGCAGCGCATTATCTGAAAAGTAGTCGTTTAAGTTGCGAGAAGAAAAATCTCATTCTAGCATTCTAACACTATTCTAATACCGTTATGATAATCGTTCTGGTGTTAGAAAGAAAAGTGCTTTTGTAATTGTAACTGTTTAGTCAAGTTGTCATTCTGATGTTACCGGAATTATTTGGATGCGACCTTGGTATGGAGAAGAATGTGCAATATGAAGTATCAAGAAAACGATACAAGTGGACATATAAAAAAGCGAATCCAACAAATGATTAGAATAAGCATAGTAGTTGTTCTAATTTTTTTATTGACTTCCTGCGATAGAGACTCTAATAATGTGCAGAATGCCGACGAATACAAGCGCACATTTGCTACATCGTTTGAAAGCGTGACGGATTTCGACGGCTTTTATATCACGCCACAAAATCATCTTGGAACGGCTTTTCACGCGCTAACAGATTCAAATGTTTACAGCGGTGTTTATGCGCACCGAGCTTGGATTGAAGGTTCGAATCCAGCGTCGACACTGACGACCAATAACAATCATAGAGGATATCCTACGGTACAATTTCAAAAGACGCCAGAGGGACCTTTTAAAACGCCTTGCTATGTGACTTTGCGGGTTTGGTTGGATATGGAATTAAATGCAAATGCAAATAGTGAAGATGATTGGTTTAGTTTTGCCACTTTTACAGATGATAAAACTGATAATTGGGCTAGAACTGTATTGGTGAATTTAAGCACAGATGGATTTGTCCATCTACAGCACACGACTAATCAAGGGGAGCAGACTAGTATTTTCCAAACATCTGATATCACTTTTCCGCAAAGACAGTGGGTTGAACTGAAAATATTTTTAGATTTTGGAGAGGATGGCTACGCCAAAGTGTGGCAAAATGGAGAACTGGTTGCGCACGCTAAAATCGGCAATATAACCAATCAATTAGCTCAAGCGCATTTTGGACTCTATTGTTCACCACAATTGTCAACTGGAGAAGTGTTTAATGATGATCTGGAAATAATAGAAGTTGATAATGAATAAATCCTGCCAGCATAGTTTTGATGTATAAGTGTCTACAAAGTCGATAATTTCTAGACTGTAGAAAATGTTCAAGTTTGAGGCGCCACGGGTTAGTCCCTACTAGTCTTTTAAATTATAAAAGACGCTTTTACCTTTTCTGTGTTTTTCAATCAAATCGTAATTCAGCAAATTTTTTAATATTTTAACTGCCATAGACTGTGAAATACTTAATTTTTTCTCGAGATCTTTTCTAATGATTTGTGAGCTGTTTGAAAATATGTCGAGTGCGCGTTTTTCATTTTTTGACAGCTTGTCATACGGGTTGTCATTGGCTAATGCGGTTAAGCTGGGGAGCGTTACTTTAAAGGCGTTATTGCTGATTTCAATTGCCGGCTTAAGCGGTTTATTGGCGTAACTTTCTAGTATTTTTCCAATTCCCGTACCATACGCTTCGATGTATTTTAAACGGTAGAAAACATTGGCTAAATTTTTATTTCTAGTTATCGAGATGCCGAGTAGTATGTCTTCTTTAGTTATGCCTTTGACTAGCCCGCCAATGCTTAAAAATTCTATTCTGTCATCGTATATGCTAATCAGTGTGCTGGCGCTATAAGAGTAATCTCGATGCACGATTGTGTTGAGCAGTGTTTCTCTAATTGCCGGAAGGGGGTACTCGTTTACATCTATTCTCTTTAGGCTCTCAAAATGTGCAGAAGTTTTGTTATAGCGATTTATCGTCGAGTAAACTTCTGATAATTGTTTGAGCAGGGAACCAGTAAATTCGTATCTGTCTTTGAATAGATTTTTTGTGTTGCCTTCAAATACGGCGAGTTTAATGCTGTGGTTGCACTGATCGGATAGCAGTAAGCCTAAGTTGGTGTATAGTTGGTCGCCGTCTATAATGCCAAGTGATTGCATTTTGCTTTCTGTTATAGGTAAGTCAGCATTCTTGAATTCATTTTTTAAGTGTTCGAAGGTCAAATTTTGATTGAGCGAACGCGTTTCTTCGTAGCTGTTGCCGGTGTTTTCCTTGATCATTCTTATAATCATACTTTCACTGGCGGGAACGGATGAGGCTCCTTGTCTAATATAAATGCCTTCGGGTCGAATGCCCTTGTTTTTTAGATAATAAGGATAGCTGCTCCCTTTTTGTACTGTCAACACAACCACTGTTTTATTGTCGATGTATTGAGTCTCGCAAGTTGTAAACATTGTAACATCGGGACTGATACTATCGCGGATGGCATTGGTTAATTTGAGCATGATTTCATCGGGATTAGTAAGCCCAATAATTTTTGCATTGTCATCGACCCCTATATATATTTTTCCGCCATCTGTATTGGCAAAGGCAATGACAGATTTCTTTATATTCTCTGAGTAATCTATTTTATATTCGATATTAACGCCCTCTGTACGCATAATAATCCTTTCATTATGAACTCTAATAATGTCAACACTATTCTAACACCACTTTGATAATTTTTCAAGTATTAGAAAGAAAAGTACTTTTGTAATTTAGATGTAACTGTTAAGTTAAGTTGTCATTTCGAGTCGAAAAATCTCAGGTTATAAAATCGAGATCTCTCCATTTCGTGCTTCGCACTATGTAATTATGTTTACTTCGTAAACACCGCTCACAAGTTCGCGTCCGGATATTTTTCCGGTAACATCGAGATGACATTATCCCCCAAACAAAAAACCGCCAAACATCTAGTGCTTAGGCGGCAGTGGAAAAAACTTGCTGGTTTTGGCTTTGTAGGCTTGCCAGTCGGCGCGGTCTTCGTATTTTTTTTCGAGCAGTGGTACGCCTGATACGAATAGCAGTAAAAGTGTAATCAAAATTGGGCTGAATACTAACCACAGGTTTTCAAAATTTGAAGTCGCAATAATGTAAATGCCCCACCACTGCGTGGCTTCGCCGAAGTAATTGGGGTGTCTAGTATAGCGCCATAGACCGGTCGTCATCAGCTTGCCTTTGTTTGCGGGATTTGCAATAAAGACTTTTAACTGCTTGTCGCCGACCGACTCAAAGACAAAGCCGATTAGCCAAATGACTATGCCGACAATTGTGACATTTGTCCAATTGACGCCCTGTAAATTGCTGTATATCACCGGAAAACCAATCAATATGCTCAAAATGTACTGTAGGACATACATTCTAAAAAAGAAGTAGAGGTCAAAGTTTTTCCCCTTGTATGCTTTTCGATAAGCTTGGTAGCGATAGTCTTCTTTAGAATTTGTAATGCGCTTGAACAGGTGAAACGTTAAGCGCAGTCCCCAAATGATAACCAGTAATGTCATTGTGGTATTGACACTTGTCTTTTGCCCCAATAAATAAGAGCTGACGGCGGCGACAATAAACGCGATGCCCCAAATAATATCCAAAAAATCGTGCTTGCCCTTTTGTTTTGCCCTTAAAAAGGTCACTGCAAATAAGGCAAAGGTTAGAATCAATACAATAGTTGTATTCATCTTAGTTTAATCTCCTAATATATAGGCTACGCCAACGCTGCCAACGCCCGAAAACAGTTTGACGACTGAAGATATTTGATCGATGTAAAGTGGCGGTTTGCCAATAATAGCCGTCATTTCATTTGCGGTTTGCCTTGCAGCCGGTTCATCGTCGCAGTGCACGATGGCGTAATCGACAATTTCAGTTTTGACCTGTTGTGCTGTTTTCAAGAACAGTTTGCGATTCTTTGCGCTAGAAAATGCCAAACCGGTCACTTTTCCCTTGCCGTCACCATCTATAGTAATAAGTGGTAAGTAACCAATATGTTGCAAGAATCTCCCGAGTCGTTCATCGAGTCTACCCGATGCAATCATGCCCTTTAAATTGGGCACGCTGACGAATATTTTAGTACGCTTAATCAGCGCGTTTAATTGCTTTTCGATTTCGGCTGCACTCAATCCCCCTTTGATGAGGCGAATGGCGTTGTCGACAATCAGTCCTTCGGCGACCGAATTGACTTTGGAATCGATTAAACGAATATTGGCAATGTTTTTGTATTCGCCGAGTAGCGCCTTAAAGCGCTCGTATAAGCCCGACATTTTGGCAGAAACCGTAATGACGATAATGTCGTCGTAAGCCTTTGCAATCGGTTCCAAGAACTTTTTTATCTGCGCCGTATTGGGTTGAGCCGAAGAGGCTTTGCCCGGCTTGATAATTTCAGAAAAAGCCGTTACTTTATCCTGATAGGACACCGCCCCAACCAAAATGTTAATCGGCAACAAATAGCAGTGTTCGCCTAGTCGGTCGGCGGGAATGTCGGCAATGCTGTCGTAGACTAGGGCGATTTTGCCCTTGTGGGCACGCGTTAGCCTGCTTTGCGCGCGCATGTCGTCCGCTTTATTTTCAAGTATTTCGCCCATTTGATAGGCGCTTTTAATCATTTCTGCCGGTTCATTGGTGTGTAGGTGAATGCGCGCCAGCTGATCGCTTTCCGATAAGACGAGGCTGTCGCCCAGTTGTTGTAAATGCGCTTCCAGAGCGGCGCGGTCATAATGATTATTTTTGTTTAGCAACACTTCTGTACAGTATTGGTAGGCAATAGTGCCAAGTGACTCGGTTTCGTCGTGGTATATTTCACTCGGTACGTCGGTGAGTATATCTATTTGCGGTCGATAATCGGTTACCTTGTCGATTAGCATTTTCATAAAGCCTTCGATAAAGTATAAAAATGCCAAGGCGCCGGCATCTGACGCCTGCAAATGGCGCTGAGCCGCGAGTGTTTTTTGAGTTTGTTGAACCGTTTCGCGAAAGCTCAAATAGGCTCTTTGGTAAATCGCTGCCAAATTAATCTGTGTGGGTATTTCTCTTTGCAAAGCTTCGACCCAACTGCGGATTGCAGTAATAATGGTGCCCTCGGCCGGGTTGCTGATTGCGCGATAGGCATAGGCATAGCCGCCTTCAAAGCAAGTCAGTAAATCGTCGATGGTCATGTAATCGGCATGTGGTGCCGAAGATGAAAAGCCACAAAAGAATTGCGAAAAAATTGCGCCGGAATTGCCTCTTGCGCCAACGATGGCGAGATTGCTAACTTCTTCAAGCATCGTCTTTATCGTATCTTTTGCTTTTAATTCACGCAATATATTATGCATTAGATGAGACAAATTGTTGCCGGTATCTCTATCGGGGACGGGAAATCCATTTGCCTGATTGAGTAATTCCCGGTTTTTAGAAACGCTTTCTGCACCTGCCAGCACACCGCTGTAAATATATTCTTTACGTATTAGCTGTGAATCATTCGTCATTTATTTCCCTCGTGCTCAATCAATTTGGGTTCAATAACATAATATATTAATTGTTTTATACAGTCAACCAGAGTATTTGCGAAATGGTGTAAATACTCCGGGGGCAATTGTCTTGCCTGCAAAGCTATTAAATGTTACACTGTAGTGGTAAACAGCACTTGCTTTTGAGGAGGGGTACTCGATGATAAATACAGCTAGAGTAAAAAAATTGGCGTGGTTGAACGCGTTGCTATTGATAATAACGATTGCAGTCAACTACGCAGGCGCCGCCGGAATCATAAATGGAATGACACAAAAAGCAGTATCGGCAAAGTTTAGTACACTGATTACGCCGGCGGGGTATGCATTTGCCATTTGGGGCGTTATTTACGTATTGTTGGCGGCTACGATGATACAATTGATACTCAAACAAAGGCAGAGTGATTTTGCGCAACTAATTAATGATATTTCGCCACTATTTGCGCTTAGCGTTGTATTCAACATCGCTTGGACAATTAGCTTTTCTTATCTCAATATGTTAATCGCACTCGTTTTTATCGTTGCACTATTAGTCATGCTGGTGCTGATTTGTTTGAAATTGACTACCTATAAACACGCTTTTCAGTTTAGATTGGCGGCGACCGGTTTTGGTCTCTACGCCGGTTGGGTATCGCTTGCCAGCATTGTCAATTTAGCGGCGTTTACGGTTCAAATAAATTGGAATGGCTTTGGCATTGCAAGACCGACTTGGGCAATGATAGCACTCGTCTTTGCACTGCTCGTCGTCACGGCAATTACTTTAAAAATAAGGAATATCGTCTATCTGTTGGGCGTGATATGGGCATTTTTTGGCATTTTAATGGCACATCGAAGCCCCCAAGTATTTAACAATGCCTACGGCGGCATTCAAATGGTACTAATGGCTGGTATTGCCTATTTAGTATTGTTGACAGCTGGCGTGGTATTCCGCAAAATTAAAGGCTAGCAAAGGAGAACGCAATGAGATATATCGTGACATTCGTCGTTTTTTTCGCAATAGACATCTTTTGGCTCGGCTTGGTAGCACCTAAATTTTACAGCAGCCAACTGGGCGATTTAATGACCGATAAAGTCAACTGGACTGCCGCTTTAATATTCTATGCACTCTACATTGCGGCGCTTTTAATTTTGATTGTCAACCCCGCCGTCAAAGACGGAAGCGTCAAGATGGCGTTAATGCACGGCGCGCTGTTTGGTCTAGTCGCCTATGCAACTTACGATTTGACAAATTTAGCGACTATAAAAAATTGGCCGCTACTGATGACCATTGTAGATTTAATATGGGGAACGTTTATTACCAGTGCGACTGCGGCGATTGCCACTAAGCTGATTTTACACTTTAACATTAAATAGCAGTGGTAACAATTTAGTCATTTTCAAGTATGGGTTGGCATTTAACGTCAAAATGACAACTTGTCTGAACAGTTACATAAAGTCTTACAATGTTTGAAAGGACATTTATTATTATCGTTCAATCGGAGGGGAAAATGCAGAATTTAGACAGTACAATACGTGCTGGACAAAGCGCAATTGACAGCCTTGAACGGGCTAAAGTAGAACTGGACAGCGCCAAGAGCTGGGGCGTCTTTGACATGCTCGGTGGCGGATTGATTTCAACGCTCGTCAAGCACTCCAAAATGGATCATGCGCAGGAATACATCGGCGATGCCGAAAGTGCGCTCAGAGTGTTTAATGAGCGCTTGCATGGACTTAACTTAAACGAGATCAATGTCGATACCGGCGACTTGACGGGTATGCTCGACATATTTTTAGATGGTATTTTTGCCGATTGGGTGATGCAGTCGCGCATTAACGAGGCGAGAGATGCCGTCGATAGTGCGATAGCTGAGATAGGTGACATACTGAAAAGGCTAAAGGCGTATCAGTAACTGATGACATTTGCAAAAGGTATGGCGTTGGCGATAGCTAATGGGTCGGGAGAATTCGCCTTTGGTTTTAAGGCTTTTCATTTGTCGAAGACATATTTCACGCCGTGCATAGCGCGGCATTTCCATTGCGCAGCAATAATTTATTTGCCGACGTGGAGACATCTCGCATTTTCTTGGTGTCAGGTTGACTTTTGCATGCTTGTCATGTCGAACAACGTGGAGACATCTCGCCTTTGGTTTTAAGGTTTTCATTTGTCGAAGACATATTTCACGCCGCGCATAGCGCGGCATTTCACATTCCGAAGGAATATTTCACTCGACGCAGTCGAATTTTATATACGAAGTATATTTCATTAAAAAAACAACTCGGCATTACCGAGTTGTTTTTTTAATGGTGCGCCCTAAGGGATTCGAACCCCTGACCTTTTGGTTCGTAGCCAAACACTCTATCCAACTGAGCTAAGGGCGCGCGCAGTTAGTTTTTAAACTAACGCTTGGAACTACATTAGTGTATACCATCTAGGATAATTTTGCAAGCCTTTTTTGATATTTTTTTCAACTAGGATTATTCTTCAATTTGCCCTAACACTATCGTGATGTTTTCAATATTTTCATCGACGATAATTTCGGATAGATTAAAATACTGTTGTAAATCTTGACCATCGGCTTGTTTTTTTACGTAGATGCGCGTTTTTAATTTGCGCGTGCCGGAATAATCGCCTATCGAACTGATATTGTAGCCAACTTCTTCTAACTTAGTTTTAAATTTGCTCGCCATTTTGCTCTTGCCGTTGCCATTTAAGATGACGATTGGATCTTTGATAATTTCTTTTTGCGGCTGTAGGTCGACGGCGATTTGTTCTTTTACAAATTTGCGCAGTTCGCTAATTTCCGGCGGATTGTAATAATAGCCGCCGCCAATCCAGGCGTCTTCACCGGGTAGGGTGTGCGAGTAGACGTGGCTTAAATCGACGTCTTTCATTTCGTTTAATAGATATAGTGCATCGTTTAAGGTCGCGTCGGTCTGTACAAAATCTTTAACGGCGTCAAAGATTTCGTTAAAGTTGAGTGCCGATTCGACTGAAATGAGTTTCTTTACAAATTCCTTTAAGAAATACTGCTGCATTTCCATGCGCCCAAAGTCGCCGTAACCGGTCAAGTCGTTATTTTTGCGGAATCTGACCAAGCCTTCGGCTTGCGCGCCGTTTAACAGGTGATAACCGCGCGTCAAGTGAATGTGTAAACGCTGGTGCGGATCGTCGTAGTTCATGTTGCGCGGCACGTAAACTTCTACGCCGCCAACGGCGTCGACGACGGACTTAAATGCCTTTAACTTAATCAGCACGATGTGGTCGAATTTTAAGCCGGTCAACTCTTCGATTGCCTTTGTCGTCAGCGAAATGGGGCTCTCGTGTTTTGCCATTTTGGCATAAGAGTGGATTTCGGTCAACTTGATGTGCTTTTTGTAATAACGCAGCGTTTTTTGCACGTCTTTAGTTAATTCTACGCGGTAGTCGCGTGGAATTGAAAATATCGAGACGCGCTTTGATTTTAGGTCGATGCGAATTGCCATCATTGAATCGGTCAAGTAGCCACTGCGGTCGGTACCGACCAATAAAATTGTCTTTTCTTTAGGACCTTTATCTTCCGGCTCCTGTGGCTTGGGGGCGTCTTCTGGTTTTTTGACGCCGATAGAGCCGTCGGTAGCTGAATTTTGCGTCTCGATGATATCGTGTCCTATATCTTGACGCTTAATACTCAATTGATTAAAATAATGATTTGCTACGGCGTAGCCGACAGTGAAAAACAAAGCCAAAAAAGCGAGAAAGATAATAATTGCTTTTTTAATTGATTCGCGTTGCATAATACCCTCATTTCTTATATGTAAATGTGATTTTAAATTTTCAAATAATGTTAGTGTATCATACCATAAACAATTATAAAAGTCATTAATGTATCAAAGATGACATAAAACTTTAAAAATGACTAATTTGATAATTTATTTCTTAAAGAAGTGATTAATTAGCGACGATAAATCAGTTGGAACGGCAAAATCTTGGAATTTTTACAATGCGAATCAAAAATAATATTTATTTTTTTACGAAGCTTGCGGAGATTTTCATATAGCGACGTGAATAATCTGAGATAATACGGATATAATAAGAATAAGAACAACTTGTTTTAGTCGAAGAGTACTAAAAAGTGCGTTGTTTTAGGTTTACAAGGAGATCGGCTATGAACTATGAATTTGAGCTAATGAGTGAAGAATTTGCAAACCAGGTTGTAAAGTGGCGTTATGATGGCGAGTATGCGATTTATGATGTCGATAGCCGAGAAACGAGCATTGACGAAATGATGAATTCTGACCAAGTTGAATGCTTTGTCGCGATTGATTCAGACGGTGTACCAGTCGGCTTTTTGGAATGTGCATTTGACGATGACGAACTAGAAATCGCTTGTTTTTTAGATCCCAACTTAACGGGTCAGGGCATTGGTCTCGATTTTATCAATGAGTGCATTGATTTCTCGATAGAACATTATGATTATAGCGGTGAACGCATTGTGATTGTCGTAGAATCGTTTAATCAACGCGCCATTAAAGTGTTTGAAAGAATGGGCTTTATTGCCGAAACAGAACACGATGATCGTTTGGAAATGAGCCTTTATTTATAAATGAGCCTTTATTTATAATTGACTCTTCATCGACGGGTAGGTACTGTCGTTTGCCGTACCGCCTTTAATGGGGGCAATTGGAGAATTCGTAAACGTGCCCCGAAAGACACTACTTTGACCGTAGCGGTTGCGCAGCTGATCAATTGTTTGATCCAGCTTGCGCTTTTTTTCTATTTGGTTGCCATCCAATAAATTGAGTTGATAGTATGCCGTGTCAGTTAAGTCGGCAACTCGTATTGCCAAGTGCCGAATTGGCTTGCCATTCCAAGCTTCGTCGAGCAGCTGCTTGCCGACGTTGTAAATGACGCTGGTGCTATTGGTGGCAAAGTCCAGTTTGCGCTGGTGCGAAACTTTTGTGAAGTCACTCGCCTTAATGCCGACGGCGACCAAATTCGCCCACAGGTTGACCCCCCTCAAACGCATGCCGACCATTTCGCTTAAAGACAATAAAATCATGTACGCCTCTTCGCGATTGTCGACGTCGTATTTAATCGTCGTCGAATTGCCAATGCCCTTAACTTGTCGCGGGCTATTGGCGCAGACCTCGCTACTCTCTATGCCGCGTGCAAAGTTTTTAAGCGTGATGCCAAATGACTTTAATTTGTATTTTAAAAAACAGTCGTCGGCATTTGCCAAGTCGCCCACTGTAAAAATGCCCAAAGCCTCTAGCTTGGGCAGCGTTTTTCTACCTACCATGTAGAGGTCGCCGACCGGCAAAGGCCATAATTTGCTTTTGATTTCTTCTGGAAATAGCGTGTGCACCTTATTCGGTTTTTCAAAGTCGCCGGCAATTTTAGCCAGTAGTTTATTGCTCGAAACGCCAATGTTTACCGTAAAACCCAATTTTTCAGAAACTTCGTCGCGTATTTGATAGGCGAGTCTTAACGGATTTTGGCAGCGCTCGGCAAAGCCGTTAAAGTCTATAAAAAATTCGTCGACCGAAAAGCGTTGCACCCGCGGCGTATAGTTTTTTAGCAGTTGTTCCAGCGCATCTGAACACTTTTTATAGAGTCCGTAAGAGGGCGGCACGACCAGCAGCGTCGGGCATTTTTTTAGGGCGCTGTAAACCGTCTCGCCGGTTTTGATGCCGTACGCTTTGGCGGGAACTGATTTTGCCAAGACGATACCGTGGCGATTTTTTTGATTGCCGCCGACGATAGACGGCACGCTTCGGTAGTCGATTGTCGCGCCGTTTTCCAGTGCGTGCGCGGCTTCCCATGACAAATATGCCGAATTGACGTCGACGTGCATGATAATTGTTCGATAGCGTTTAATTTCGTTCATGGTTAGCTCAAATCTTGTACAGCACCCAAGTGCAATTGGCGATGGTATAGCGCAGTTCGTAAATTTTTCTAATCTGCTCAATTTCACTTTCGCAGGTAAAGACAAATGCGGCTTCGCCGGCGCGCTTAGTTTGTTCTTCCTTGATTATGCGGTCGACCACAATGATTACGCTGGACCCGTTTTCTTCGAATTTAAAGCGCAATGGTCGTATTTTACCATATTTATCTGCCAAAAAAATCGTATCAATTGGCTTGGCTACAATTTTCATAACATGCTCCATAAAAAATTAAATATTTTCCAGTTCACTTATATTATATACGAACATATGTTCTATTTCAACCATTTTAAATCATTTTTTAATGGATTAATAACATTTAATTAAATGTTAACTAAAGACAGCACTTTGAAATAATGGTAAAATAGAAAAGTAAAATGTATTCGATATAAAATTTGTATTATTCAAAATTTTAAGGATTTTGCAGTTTAAGATAAAGTTGTACATTTAGAATAGAGGTATCTTCGTGAAAATTGGCATAGATATTGGTAGTACAACAGTAAAAATCATTTGTTATGATAAGTCCAATAAAATTGTATTCAAGCGCTACGAAAGGCATTTTTCGAAAGTTGAGCAGACTTTGTTGGCGCTACTTGAAGCCGCCCATCAAAAGTTGTCGTTTGATAGTGCACAGCTTTGTATAGCCGGCTCGGCAGGCATGGCGATTGCACAGAGGACGGATATCGCCTTTACGCAGGAAGTCATCGCCGCGACGCTGGCGGTAGAAACGTATTTGCCCGAAGTCGATGCGGTGATTGAAATTGGCGGCGAAGACGTTAAAGTCATCTTTTTTGACGCCGTTATCGATCAGCGCATGAACAGCACTTGCGCCGGTGGCACTGGTGCCTTTATCGACCAAATGGCAATGTTGCTAGACGTTAGCGTACAGGAATTAAACGAAATGGCGTTGGCTGCCGACCGCATTTATCCGATTGCATCGCGTTGTGGCGTGTTCGCCAAAACCGATATTCAAGCCTTAATCAATCAAGGTGCTAAGCGCGAAAATATTGCAATCAGCATTTTTCAAGCCGTCGTCAATCAGACGATTGCCGGGCTGGCGCAGGGGCGTCAATTTAAGGGCAAGGTTTGCTTTTTGGGCGGACCGTTGACGTTTTTTAGCGCCTTGCGCGCGCGCTTTAAAGAGACGCTCGCGCTGAGCGACGATAAAATTGTCTTTCCAGATGATTCCGAATACTATATCGCGATGGGCTGCGGATTGTTCGCCGCGTCCGAAAAGCCGCTTGATTACCATACGGTCGTCGAGCGCCTAAAGGACACTTCACATTTATTTAAACAGTCACATCGCTTGGCGCCGCTGTTCGATTCGGCGCAGACGCGCCGTGAATTTGAGGCGCGCCACTATCGCGCCGACATGATTGAGCAACCGCTCGAAAGCTATTGTGGCGGCATTGCAATCGGCATCGACGCCGGCTCGACGACGACCAAATTTATCGTCATTGGCGAAGACGACGAATTGCTGTATAGTCATTACACCTATAATAAGGGCAGCGTCATCGAAACCGTTAAGCGGCAATTGATCGAGATTATGCAAAAAATGAATCCGGCTGCCCATATTGCCGCCAGTGGCGTCACCGGCTATGGCGAGGAATTAATTAAGGCGGCGTTTTCACTGGACAGCGGTGAAGTCGAGACGATTGCACACTTTGAAGGCGCCAAGTACTTTATGCCGGAGGTCGATTTTATCATCGACATTGGCGGTCAAGACATGAAGTGTTTAAAAATTGGCAACGGGCAGATTGAGTCGATTATCTTAAACGAAGCCTGTTCTTCCGGTTGCGGCTCTTTTATTTCGACATTTGCCAATGCTTTGGGCTATTCGGTTGAGGCATTCGCCAAGTTGGCGCTCGACGCCAAACAGCCGGTCGACCTCGGTTCGCGCTGTACAATATTTATGAACTCGAGCGTTAAACAGGCGCAAAAAGAGGGCGCAGCGGTCGAGGATATCTCCGCCGGTTTGGCGATAAGCGTCGTCAAAAATGCGCTTTATAAAGTGCTGCGCATGAACAGCGCTGCTGACTTGGGCGAAAATATCGTCGTGCAGGGCGGCACTTTCCACAACGACGCCATTTTAAGGGCGTTTGAGAGAGAGACTGCGGCACAGTGCATTAGACCGTCGATTGCCGGTTTAATGGGGGCTTTTGGCATCGCCCTAATCGCCAAGCGGCGACAAGCTGAAAAGAGTAGCATTTTACCGCTTTCGGCAGTGCGCAGCTTAACGTATAAAAATGTCAATTCGCATTGTAAGCGCTGCCACAACAACTGTGCGCTGACCATTACTTCTTTTTCAAATGGCAGACGCTACGTTTCCGGCAACCGCTGTGAACTCGGCTTGGGCTTGGCACAGCGCAACGATTTGGCAGATATGTTTAAATATAAACTGAAGGCGCTCAACGCCATGCAAACCGCCGAACACGATGCCGTCATCGGCATGCCGTTTGTATTGAACAATTATGAAAACAGGGCTTTTTGGGTCAGCTTTTTTGACGCACTCGACGTGCAGGTAATCTTTTCGCCGCCGTCTGATCGCAGCTTATACGAACTGGGGCAGCACACGATTCCCAGCGACACCGCCTGTTATCCGGCAAAGCTGATTCACGGTCACATGGAATGGCTATTTAACGCCGGCGTAAAGCGCGTTTTTTATCCCAGTATCGTTTATAATTTTAGGGAAAAAGAGCACCCTAAAAATCATTATAACTGTCCGGTGGTGGCGTCTTATCCAGAGGTCGTACAGAACAATATCGAGCGCTTGAGCGAAGTGGCTTACGCCAATCCCTATTTGACCTTAAACGATGCGCGCGCCTTTAGCAAGGTGATGTACGACGCGCTCGACAAGCTCGGCATAAAGCGCCGCAAGGGCGTTATTAAACGGGCGTACAAAAAGGCAATGGCGGATTATCGACAATATAAAACAGAAGTTATTGCCTTTGGTCAGGCGGCACTACAGGAGGCGATTGCCGAAGAGCGCAAGGTCATTGTGCTATGCGGTCGTCCCTATCATTTAGATCCGGAGATTCACCACGGCATCAACGACTTAATCACGGGGCTGGGCGCAGTTGTCTTGACCGAGGATTCGGTGGCGCACTTAAGCGATCACAACGACGCTACGGTGCTCAACCAATGGACCTATCATACGCGCCTTTACGATGCCGCAAAATTCGTCGCCGAGTCCGACTATCCATATATTCAGTTGGTGCAATTGGTGTCCTTTGGCTGTGGTCTAGACGCCATTACCACCGACGAGGTTTCGCGTATATTGGTCGATAGCAATAAGGTTTATACGCAGATTAAAATTGATGAAATGAGCAATTTAGGCGCCGTTAAAATAAGACTGCGATCCTTGCTCGCGACGATGGAAGAGGAGGTGGTATGCTGTGGCTGAACTGATTTATAAAGACAATCGCTTACTCTTTACCGAAGAGATGAAAAGAGAATATACAATTTTGATTCCGCAAATGGCGCCGTTTCACTTCGACTTGTTGGAAATTGCCTTGCGCAAAGAGGGCTTTAAGACCAAACTGCTCGATAACGAGGGCAAAAACATTGCCGCCGAGGGCATTAAATACGTACACAACGACTCCTGCTATCCTGCCATTCTAGTAATTGGGCAGATGATCGACGCCATTAAGCACCATTTGGCGGACAGTCATAAAATTGCCGTATTAATTACTCAGACAGGTGGCGGCTGTCGTGCCAGCAACTATATTCACCTGCTTAGAAAGGCGCTCGCCAAGGCGGACTTAGCGCATATTCCGGTGATTTCGTTAAACGTTTCCAAACTGGAAGAAAATCCCGGGTTTAAGCCGTCTTACCGCTTTTGGATCAGGGCGACGGTCAGCTTGCTGTACGGCGACTTAATTCAGTTGCTCTACAATAAGATTAAACCGTATGAAATCTTTAGCGGCAGTACTGAAGGCGCCACCGAGAAGGCGAAGCACATTGTCAAGCAGTCCTTCGACGATAGCTGGCTGCTCTCTAACGGTTCGATAAAGCGGGTTACGCGGGCGATTATCAGCGCTTTCGACGAGGTCGAAACGAAGCCTCAAAAATTACCTAAAGTTGGCATTGTCGGCGAAATTTACGTTAAGTTTTCGGCGATAGGCAATAATAATTTAGAGGATATGTTGCGGGAGGAAGGGTGCGAAATCGTACTGCCGCCGCTGATGGATTTCGTCTTGTTTAAGCTCGATTACCGCGCTTTGGAAGTCGATTGGTATGGCGGTAAAAAAATAAAGAAATTTGGCGCAAACGCCTTAATAAAATATATAGAAAAGAAGCGCGCGCTCATCAGCAGGGAGTTAAAGGCGTTTAATTACGGCGGCTTTGTGACGTTTGCAGAACTAAAGTCCTACGTCGCCGGCATTATTTCGCGCGGCAATCGGATGGGCGAGGGTTGGCTGTTGACGGCTGAAATGATCGAATTGATTCAGCACGGCGCGCCCAATATCGTCTGTACGCAACCGTTTGGTTGCCTGCCCAATCACATTTCCGGCAAGGGCGTGTTTAAAATTTTGCGCGACAAGTTTCCAATGGCAAATATCGTCGCCATCGACTACGATCCGGGCGCTTCCGAAGTCAATCAAAAAAACCGCATTAAATTAATGCTATCCAATGCCAAGGGCATATTGAAGGGCAAAAAGCCGGTGCCGATTAAAAATGAGCCAGAAGGTGAATTTATTGTCGTAAAGGGTTAAACGTAAAAACAGACAGATAGAAAAGGGTTTAATCAACCCGTTAAAAAGGAGGCGTATGTGAAAACTACGGGACAGAATCGTTTGATTTACTTACTTTTAGTGGCGTTGCTGGTCGTCAATTTTTCGTTCGTCTATGCGGACTCGGCGGCTGCCCAGCCACTTGAGCAGGGCAGTCATAATTACGGCACGGCGAATCGCTTTGAAACCGGCTTTGACCATTTAAACGTACACATTAACTATCCACAGACTGACTACGATAATTTAAACGTGGCGATTTCCGGTTGGATACGCAGTACAATCGAGCAGTATAAGACGGCGGGCAATGGCGCCGGCGCGCTATTTATCGATTACGATGCCAATTTAGTTGCTGAAAAATACATCTCCGTCAAATTGTTTGCGCGCTATCAAGACGAAACTGGACGCGTTAGCGATTCTCAGGTGAATTTCAATTTGTATCGCGACAGCAGTAAAATGTTGAGTATTAACGACCTGTTTAACGATGATCAATTGGTCGATTTAAAGGCGCGCTTGGCATATGCCTCGGGTATTGAGGCGCGCTATTTTGAGACCAATTCACTCGATTGTTGGCAGCTAACTGACCGCGCCTTTGAACTGGATTTATTGGCTGATGACTACAGTCCACTCATTAAAGAAGATTTTCATTTTACCCTGCCCTACGGCAATTTATTTGACTTGGCGGCGATTACCGAGCGCTTGAATCAACATCCCAGCACTTGGTTGGCGACTTCTGATATCGTCAATTTAAAATCCGACAAAAAAATAGCGCTTACCTTTGACGATGGACCCGGACCATATACTGAGCGACTGTTGGACATTTTGCAAAAACACGGTGCGCGCGCTACTTTTTTTGTAGTCGGTAAGCGCGTTGGCGGTCGTCAAGAGACGGTTGCGCGCATGCCCAAGCAGTACTGTGAAGTCGCCAATCACACTTGGAGTCATCCGGCGCTCACCAAAATTTCCAACGCCCGCGTCGAAAGTGAACTAAAGGCGACGAGCGATGCAATTTTGGCGGCGACCGGTAGTGGTGCGGCGATGTCGCGGGCGCCTTATGGGGCATTAAACGGGCGCGTTAAGGCTTTGACGTATCAACTGGGCTACTATTTTATCAGTTGGTCGATTGACCCCAAAGACTGGTTGACTAAAAATGCCGACAAGACGTATAATCACGTGATAAATCGCGTCAGCGACGGACAAATTATTCTATTGCACGATATTCACAAGCAATCGGTCGATGCGGCGGAGCGTCTAATTCCCAAGTTAATTGAACAGGGTTACGAATTGGTGACGGTGTCGGAGTTGCTCGGACAAGGCGGCGTAGTGCCGCAGGGCGGCAAGGTGTATAATAAGCGTTAAGCGGGAAAGGAGCGCGTGATGAGTACTGCAAAATACAGAGTAGAAAGCGGTAAAGATTTTAAATTAAAAGATTTTAAAACTGGCGATACCGGTCAGTTTAAAAATAAAAAAGAAGCTAAACTGGCAATGCGCGAGAATATTGAAGAATTGAAGCTCTTGCAAGAAAAACTATATGCACAGAACAAATACGCCGTGTTGATTATTTTTCAGGCGATGGACGCCGCCGGCAAAGACAGTACGATTGAGCACGTAATGAGCGGTATCAATCCGCAGGGCTGCGAGGTTTACAGCTTTAAAAAGCCCTCGCCCGAAGAGATGGACCACAGTTATTTGTGGCGCTGCGCCAAGCGCGAACCGCAACGCGGTCGCATCGGCATTTTCAATCGCTCTTATTACGAAGAGGTATTAGTCGTCAAGGTGCACGACTTACTGTGCCATTCGCAAATTCCGCTCAACCGTTTAGACGACAAGGTGTGGGACAAGCGCTACAGACAAATTCGCGATTACGAGTCGTATTTATACGACAACGGCATTATTCCAATTAAGTTCTTTTTAAACGTCTCCAAAGAGGAACAGCGCAATCGCTTTATCAAGCGCATCGACCGCCCCGAAAAGAATTGGAAGTTTTCGATGGGCGACGTCGAAGAGCGCGAGCATTGGCAAGATTATCAGGACGCCTATCAGTCGGCTATCGCCGAGACGGCGACCGAAGAGGCGCCGTGGTACGTCATTCCGGCGGATCACAAGTGGTATATGCGCTATTTGGTTTCGCATATTATCGTCGAGCGGCTCAAAGAACTCGACCTGCACTTTCCGGTCTTGCCGGATGAAGAAGTCGCCCGCTTGGGCGAAGCTAAGAGGTTGCTGCTCGATGAATAAATACGACATTTTAAAGCACTTGGCAAAGAGCGATGATTACGTCAGTGGCGAGGCGCTGTCGCAGGCTTTTGGCGTTTCGCGCCAGTCTATTTGGAAGCACGTCAACGCTCTAATCGAGGAGGGCTATCAGATCGAGTCGGTGCGGCGTAAGGGGCATAAACTAATCGAGGGCGAAGCCTTGGGTAAGAATTCGGTGGCGCAGTTGTTAAAGCAGACGACACTATTTGAAAGCGCGCAGTATTACGATCAAATCGATTCGACAAACAGCTTTGCCAAGCGCAACGCCGACGCTTTGACGACGGCGATTATCGTCTCTGCTGAACAGACCGCCGGTCGCGGTAGGCTCGGTCGCACTTGGCAGTCTAGCGCCGCTGCGGGACTGTACTTTTCGCTCTTGCTAAGACCCGATATTGCACCGCATTTGGCATCGATGTTGACGCAGCTCGCCGCGCTGGCGATGCGCCGCGCAATTGAGCGCACGCATCAGCTTAAGACGCAAATAAAATGGCCCAACGACATTTATTATAACGATAAGAAATTGTGCGGCATTTTAACTGAAATGGCGACCGAAATGAACGCCGTTGAATACGTCGTGGTCGGCGTCGGCGTCAATCTTAAACAGCTCAGCTTTGAACCCGAAATAGCAGATATCGCGACGTCGATTGCCGCGCACAGTGATTGCAATCTATCGCGCACGGCGCTTTTAAAGGCGTTTATAGTCGAATTTGAAGCGCTCTATAATAGTTTTTTAGACGAACAGGATTTGGCGTTTGTGGGCGATGAATTAAATGCCAATTCTTATGTCGTGGGCAAAAATATATGGCTTATCGACGGTACGAGGCGTCAGGCGGCACGTGCCAAAGCGATTAATGAAATGGGCGAATTGGTCGTCGATCAAGCTGGCGAAGAGCGAAAACTATACTATGGCGAAGTCAGCATTCGCTTAAATGAACGTAACTGTTCAGTTTAAAAGCATAATAGTGTCATCTCGACTGTAGCGTAGCGAAATGGAGAGATCTCGCTTTTAAGACCCGAGATTTCTCGACTGCTGCAATGTTTACTACGTAAACACCGCTCAAAAGTTCGCGTCCGGGTAATTCCGCTAACATCGAAATGACATCTCTCGACTGAACAGTTAAAAATGAGCAATAGAAATGAGGCGTTTTGAAGCAGTTGTTTAACGATAAAATTTGGCTTGCGCCAATGGCGGGTGTCACAGACTTAGGCTATCGCAAAATTTGCAAGTCGCATGGTGCGGACATAACTGTTACGGAGATGGTCAGCGCCAAGGCGCTCTATTATAAAGATAAAAAATCATTTAATATGTTGACCAATTTGGGAGAGAAAGGTTTTAGGGGCATTCAAATCTTTGGTTCAGATCCGCAAATTATGGGATTGATGACGAAACAGGTCATCAACCAAACGGACTATGATTTCATCGATATCAACATGGGCTGTCCGGCGCCTAAAATCGTCAAAAATGGCGAGGGCTCGGCGCTGATGAAAAATCCCGAATTGGCAATGCGCATCGTCGCCGCGGTAAAGCAGAACAGCACTAAGCCGGTTGGCGTCAAAATGCGCATTGGCTTTGCCGCCGATGCGGTCAACGGCTTGTCGTTCGCCAAGGCACTGGAGCGCGCCGGCGCCGACGTCGTCGTGGTACACGGCAGAACGCGCGAGCAGATGTACGCCGGCGAAGCCAATTGGCAAATCATCGGCGAAATCGCCGCTGTGCTGACCATTCCGGTAATCGGCAACGGCGACATCAGAACGCCGCAAATCGCCAAGGCGCGCATCGCCGCTTCCGGTTGCGCCGGCGTTATGATTGGTCGCGCCGTACAGGGCAGACCGTGGCTGTTTCAGCAGATCAAAGACTATTTGGCGGACGGCAGCTATCAGCCCGATCCGAGTTATGCCGAGCGGGTGGCGATTATCCGCCAGCACATGCAGTTAATGTTGCCCTATAAGCCGGAACACATTATCGCCCTAGAAATGCGCAAGCACGTCGCTTGGTATTTAAAGGGACTAGCTGGTAGCAATGCCATAAAGGCGGCGGTCAACAGGGCGACGACAATTGCCGAGATCGAAGAAATATTGGGTGCGGCGATGTCTCATCCATGATTGAGGTGTTCGTCAAGGCGATTAAGAGTTGTTATTTTGGGTATATGTACCGTATAGTGTGAGAAGCCTTAATAAAGTACCAAGCGCCAAAAATAAGCTTTTTACAAGGTTTGGAACAATCAAATTTTAAATAATTAAATAAAAAAAACAATTTTAAAAATGGCTGCATTTCGTAGCCGATATTTAGCACCTGTCGGCTGGACAGGTGCATTTTACTGGATTCTTAATAATAACCATTTTCACTTGAAATCTAATACTATTAAATGATAATCAAATAGTATTGACATAATTAATAAGCTATACTATACTGTGGGTGTAATTCCTTGTATTTTAATAGGATTTAGGAGGTACAACTATTTAGAACAACTTTTTTTACCGCTGAGGCGGAATAATTTAATTAAGAGTATGCGCGGTGCTCACGGTGGCTACTATTTAAGTGGCGAGCCGGCATCGATTACGGTGGGACAGATCTTAAAGACATTAGAGGGGCCGATTTTGGCTTCGGAATGCGTCGATATCGATTTGGTCGACTGCGATCAGACGGATTGTTGTGTCACCCGCACGATATGGAATCGGATAACCATGGCAGTTGATCAGGTTATTGAATCGATTACATTGCAGGATATGTTAAATGATGAATTGGCGCTTTACGAATCAAATAATAAGATTATGTTAGATGAAATAGGAGAGTAGTATGACAAAGAGAATATACTTAGACTATTCGGCGACGACGCCGACCAAAGAAGAAGTCGTACGAGAAATGCTACCTTACTACAGTGAGGTGTTCGGCAACCCGTCCAGCGTTCACGCCTTTGGGCGCGATGCCAAGAGCCACGTTATTGAAGCGCGCGAGACGATTGCCAAGACGATTAACGCCAAGAGCGACGAGCTCTATTTCACGGCAGGTGGCACCGAGTCGGACAACTGGGCGATTTGGGGCGTGATGCGCGCCAATGCCAAGAAGGGCAATCACTTTATCACTTCTACAGTTGAGCACCACGCAGTATTGCACACTGCTGCGGCACTTGAAAAGGCGGGTTATAAGGTCACTTATTTAGAGGTTGACGAATACGGTTTAGTTTCGCCGGAGGCGCTGGCAGCTGCCATTCAAGACGACACGGTACTCGTTTCAATTATGTATATCAACAACGAAATCGGCACCAAGCAGAATATTGCAGCACTTTCGAAAGTGTGTCATGACAAGGGCGTTATCTTCCACACCGACGCGGTGCAAGCTTACGGCAACACGCCGATTGACGTCGTGGCAGAGGGCATCGACTTAATGTCGATGTCGGGTCACAAAATATACGGTCCCAAGGGCATTGGCGCACTCTACATTAAAAAGGGTATTCGCATTGCCAACTTTATCGAAGGTGGCGCGCAAGAGCGCAAGCGCCGACCGGGTACTGAAAACGTGCCGGCGATTATCGGCTTTGCCAAAGCGGCGCAGTTGGCGCACGACAATTTAGACGCCCATATTGCACATTGTAGCGCATTGCGCGATCGCATGATTGAGGGCGTATTCGACAAGATTCCGGAAGTCAAGTTAAATGGACACCCGCAGCAGAGACATCCCGGAAATGTCAACATTTCTTTTAAATATATCGAAGGAGAATCACTTTTGCTCAGTCTCGACTTAAAGGGCGTTGCCGCATCGAGCGGTTCGGCTTGTACGTCGGGGTCGCTCGATCCCTCGCACGTGTTGATGGCAATTGGCTTGACGCACGAGATAGCGCACGGTTCACTGAGATTGACGATGGGAGATTTTACAAGCGAAGAAGACGTCGACTACACATTGGAAGCGTTAGTAGAAATCGTCGACAGATTGAGACAAATGTCACCCCTTTACGAAGGTGTGAAATAGGAGGAATATTATGAATATGTATAACGATACGGTAATGGAACACTTTGTCAACCCGCGCAATGTCGGTGAAATCACCGATGCGGATGGCGTCGGCGAGGTAGGTAATGTCAAATGTGGCGACATTATGAGAATTTATTTGAAGATCGACGACAAAGAAGTCATTCAGGATATTAAGTTTAAAACGTTCGGCTGCGGTTCGGCGGTCGCCTCGTCTTCAATGGCTACGGAAATCATCAAGGGGAAGACGATTAAAGAGGCTTTAAAGGTCACTAATAAGCAAGTGCTCGACGAATTGGGTGGCTTGCCACCGGTCAAGGTACACTGTTCAGTTTTAGCAGAACAGGCGCTTAAGGCGGCAATTCTCGATTACGCCAATAAAAACGGCAAGCATTATCCCGAGTTAGACGGTTTTGACCCCGAAGCAGATGGACACGATCACGATCACGACCACGGTGTAGAAATCGAATTTTAGAAAGTGTTTGTATTGATTTAAAGCATCAAGGTGGCGTCTAGTAGCGCACTTGGTGCTTTATTATTTGAAAGAGAGAAATGAGTATAACATGTTAGATAAAAAACGCGTCGTCATCGGCATGTCGGGTGGCGTCGACAGCGCTGTAGCGGCGTATTTATTAAAAAAACAGGGCTATCAGGTGATTGGCATAACGATGAAGTTGTGGGAGGATTCGTCGCCCGACTACGTTCTGGAAAACGGCGGTTGCCGCAGTTTGGCGGCAATTGAAGACGCTCGGCGGATTACGACGGCGCTGGGCATACCCTTTTACGTCGTCAATTTCAAGGAAGATTTTAAAAGGCAGGTAGTCGATTACTTTGTGGCTGCTTATCGCATTGGCGAAACGCCCAATCCCTGTGTGATGTGCAATCGTCACATTAAGTTCGATAAGCTGATTCAAAAGGCCAAAGAACTCGGCGCCTATTATGTCGCAACAGGTCACTATGCGACGATTCGGCGCGATGATGAGAGCGGTCGCTATCGACTGTTTAGGTCGCGCGAAGAATCAAAAGACCAAACTTATATGCTGGCGTATTTGAATCAAGAGCAAATGAAGCACATTTTATTCCCACTCGCCGAATTTGACGACAAGGAAGAAGTGCGCCGCATTGCCGAGTCGTTAGGGCTCGACGTCGCCACTAAAAAAGACAGTCAGGAAATTTGTTTTGTGCCAGATGACGATTATGCCAGTTTTGTGATTAACAGCAGTGAAATCGGTTTTAAAAAGGGCAACTTCGTCGATGTAAACGGCAATGTGCTGGGCGAGCATCGCGGCATTATTCACTACACCATCGGTCAGCGCAAGGGACTCGGCGTGACATTTGGCAAGCCGATGTACGTCATTGCGATTCGCGCCGAGCAAAACGAAGTGGTCTTGGGCGAAGCCGGCAGCGAATACGCCAACGGTTTGATTGCGCGCGATTTTAATATGATTAGCGAGCGCAGCTTTGCCAGTCCGGTGCCGGTTAAGGTGCGGGTGCGCCACTCCAAGCGCGACAGTGCGGCGACGATTGTGGCACTGGATGGGGGGCGCTATAAAATAGAATTTGAAAGACCGGAGCGCGCCATTACGCCGGGGCAAGCGGTCGTCATCTACGATGGCGACGAAGTGCTAGGGGGCGGGATTATTGACGGGCCGGTCAGACCGTAGAAAATGCCCAATTTCTTTGTTACTGCACTCGCTGTCCTTTCAGTACTTTTGCTACGCAAAAGCTACTCCCTGCGGTCGTAGTCGGACTTCTTTCCGATACTTCACTCACGTATGTCTTTATACGCATCGACCCGACAGCAAGCTTGCGCCTCGAACTTGAACATTTTCTACAGTCTGCAGATTATAGTCTTTGTCGGCGCTCTTTAACGGTCATTTCGACCGACCAGAGGGAGTGGAGAAATCTCACTAATTAAATAGCGCCGTTACAAATGTATCGGCATCGAGGCCGTCCATGTAGTTGCCAATGCACGCTGCTGTGACGGCTTCTTTTATTGCTTGCGGCTTAAATTCGCAGCCGACGAGGGCGGCTTCCAGTTCGCTTAGATCCGGTTTTAATCCGAAGAAGTCGCCGTAAATCTTAGCGTCTTTTATAGTGCCGCCTTCGACGTTGGCGTTAAATTCTACTGTGCCCTTTTGGTAGCGAAAGCGCTGCGTAAATTCAAATTTGGGGCTCTTGCCAAAGTTCCAGTCGCGTCGACCGTACTTTTGGTCGACCAGTTTATCGATTTCAGCGAGGTCGTGCGCGCTGTATTGATAGCGCTCAAAGTTGTCGAATTGCCTTTCGACGCCCTCGGCGATGGCGTTGACAAATTGTTCCATGGAAAAGTCCTGCGACGTGTACGGTTTAATGTTGGTGACGCGGCTACGCACTGATTTTACTGCCTTGTCGACAAATTTTATCTCGTTGACCTGTAGGGCGTTTGACAAGACGGTTAAGTCGCAGTCAAACAGCAGTGTGCCATGAATGGCGACGCGTTCTTTTTTGTGAAATTGCGCGTTGCCGGAAAACTTTTTGCCGTCGATGGTGAGGTCATTGCGACCGGAAAAAACTGCGTTTATGCCCATGTCGTTGAGTACGTTGAGGACTGGCTTTGTGAACTCGCGAAATAGTTCGTCGGGACTCTTATCGGGCTTGTGTACAATAAACGAAAAGTTTAAGTTGCCGCCGTCGTGATAGACTGCGCCGCCACCGGACAGGCGCCGGACGACTTCGATATCGTTTGCGGCGACGTACTGTTGATTGATCTCGGCATAGCTGTTTTGATTGCGACCGACAATAATCGACGGCTGATTGATGTACAGTAAAAAAATGGCGTCGTCAAATGCGTCGCAGAGGTATTCCTCGCTGGCGATATTGTGGTAACAATCGCTAAAGGGGTTTACGATTAACTTCATAGTGTACTCCATTCTGTTTAGTAACAAGTATAACATAGTGTCATCTCGACCGAAGTGCGTAGCACGTAGTGGAGAGATCTCGCTTTTGAACCTGAAATTTCTCGACTCGAAGTGACAGTTCTAACTGGATAGTTACTCTGTTTATACTTCAAACTTGTCAATTTTAAAAAACGATTCCAATAAAAGCACCGTGCGAATCGGCACTTCTTTAGTCTTTAATATTTCGATGGCGCGCGCCTTGTCGACGATCATCGGTTCAATGTCTTCTGATTCTTCGCTAAAGGCACTGCTCATTTCACCGGAATAATAACCGTAGACGATGTTGATTTTTTCGTTGGATAGTCCGACTGAGGTATAGTGTTCGCGCGATGCGCTAACCGGCTCAAAGTCCAGTCCGGTTTCTTCTTTAAATTCGCGTATGGCGGCCTCTTCAATGGTTTCGCCTGCATCGACTAATCCGGCGGGCAGCGCGTAGATATAATCGCCGACCGGGACGCGGAATTCTTTGATTAAGACGACGTGCTGTTTAGCGCGGTCGACGGCAAAGATAGTGGCGCCGTCACTGTAGCTGGCGCGCTGATAGATTTCGCTCTTTAGGCGGTCGAGACCGGCGCGCGATACGAATTCCCACGTTTTATGCTTACCCGATTCCAGCTGATAGCCGATTTGATAGGTGTGCAAATAACTGAGTTTGTCGACTTCTTTGACATCGGTAATTTTTATTTTGGACAATTTCAACTCCTTTCGTGCTAAATTAACGATTATAGTATATAATAAAACGTAAGTGAATTAAACCTTTTAATTAATGAATTCTAAAT
>PDWJ01001280.1_pt1 | contig 31700 bp, 24 predicted proteins | sample 1430881 | NCBI WGS metagenome assembly PDWJ01 (sample SAMN01162460, study PRJNA174530) | Oral metagenome, whole genome shotgun sequencing project. | biome: Marine environment; feature: Marine mammal; material: Swab sample of the gingival sulcus; isolation source: swab sample of gingival sulcus...
ACCCTTTTCTATCAAATCAGTTCTTTGGATGGTATAATGCTTTCGGGAGATATTCGGTCCGGATGTATTAAACGTTCTCATACATGTTTTTTTGCAAATGTAGCAATAAAATACAAAAAAATCGACCATTACTAATGGAATAAATCCTCAAAACACCTCACACAAGAAACTGATTTCAAACAGAATAAACTCACAACCACCCAAATATTTCAATAACATTCCTCTTCATTCCGGCGATATTTTTCTTTCAATATAGCCAATAATTCAATACATTTGGAAACCGTAATATTGGGCAGAAAAAGTCCTTTTTACTCAAATTGCTAAAATCCAAAACCTAGTATGTATTTATTATGAGTAATAAATTTGACCCTAAGAAGAATTATGAAAATACCCGTAAAGAAGCCGGGTATGTAGATCGAAAAAAGGCACAACAAGAAGACTATGACCGAATAGGTTTCATGTCAGGGCTTGAAGTACATCAACAACTATTAACAAAACACAAATTATTTTGTCAATGTCCGGCAGGAAAACTATACAAGGGCAACCAATTCGATGCCGAAGTTATTCGTCACATGCGCCCAACACTTAGCGAGCTTGGAGAATATGATGGTACGGCTCTGATGGAATTTCGTACAAGAAAAAACATCACTTATAAGCTACGAAATGAAACAACTTGTACTTATGAAATTGACGACACCCCACCATTTCCTATCGACAGAGAAGCCTTAGAGATTGCTTTGAAAATCTCCTTACTATCCAAATTAAATATTGTTGGCGAGGTACACATCACAAGAAAACAATACTTGGACGGAAGTATTCCTGCGGGATTTCAACGAACAGCCATATTGGGCGTTGAGGGCGAGCTTGAGTTAAAACATAAAAAAGTAAAACTAATTCAGTTAAGTATTGAAGAAGACAGCTGTCGAGAGCTTTCCGACATTGGACACGAAAGGGTATACAACACCGATCGTTTAGGCATGCCTTTGATCGAAACGGTTACTTACCCCGAGTTGTTCAACCCTGATGAATTAAAAGAATGTTGTGATTATATTCGTTTTTTGAATAGAAGTACAGGACTTGTACGTACCGGAATCGGAGCAGGACGTCAAGATGTAAATGTCAGCTGTAAGGGAGGGACACGAGTTGAAATTAAGGGTGTTGCCCACACAAAATGGATTCCCGAATTGTCGCACAATGAAGCATTCAGACAGTGGTCATTGCTCTTGATGAGAGATCGTTTACTGAAAAACATTAAAGATACTACATCGTGGAAAATTGAAACGAAGCCTTTAAACTTCTACGAATATAATTTTGATTGGCAGCCCATGATTGAAGCTCAAAAAAATGATTATCAATTCATTGCTATCAACCTGCCTCAATTCAAAGGAGCTTTATCCTCTTTTACACAACCCGGAAAAATGTTTGTGGACGAAATCGCCGACCGCTTAAAGGTTATTGCTTGTATCGAAAAACCAAATATAGTACACAGCGAAGAGTTTGAAAAGCATTTGAACGACAAAGACCTTATAAAAATCCAACAATTGCTGCACGCCGAAGAAAATGATGCACAGATGGTATTGTTTGGTCCTGCAGACGACATAAAAACAGCTTTAGAAACAATTGAAGAACGCTGCCAAATGGCTTTGGAAGGCATTCCTCAGGAAACAAGAAAATCGTTGGCTGACGGAACAACCATCTTTGAAAGAGTACTTCCGGGTGCGGACAGAATGTATCCCGACACAGACTCTGCACCAATTCCATTGGAAAATGAATATATTGAACAACTCGCCGCTAATCTTCCCGATGACATCATCGACAGGTATCGTCAACTCCAAAAATGGAACATTCCGGAAGATTCTTACACCTACATTTTCAGTAAAAACCTATACCCGATTATCAAAAAAATAGTTCAAAATATAGATGTTGCTCCAAAGTTTGTGGGAGTCTTTATCGGTCAATATTTTAAATACATCGAAGGGCAAATCCAGTCTGCTGAAAAATTTGATTATGAAAAATTATTTGACTTATTTGAATATTTACAACAGCAAAAGTTAGACTTCGAATTAGCACGCACCATGCTTCCTGTATATTACGAACATCCTAACTTGGACTTCGATTCAGTGATTACTTTAATAAAATTCAAAAAAATAAGTGAAAAAGAATTGCTCTCGAAAACCACATTCTTATTAAAAAAATGGAAAGAAATAGGAATTTCAAAAGACCACACAGATCGAAAGAACTGGATAATGGGACAAATACGTCACAGTGCAGTGGGAAACATATCTTTGACCAAGCTGCATGAAATTATTGAAAACGAAATAAGAAATTCAAATCAGAATTAATTAAAATTGAAAAGAAATGGCTAACGATATATTTCAAGGTTACAAAGGCGAAGCACTGGACTTATTAAAAAAGTATCAAGTTCGTGTGTGGGGAACTGCAAAAGTTGACACAACACGAGGAACATTCGAGGGAACGGTTTTACCCAGAGCTGAAAATGATGATGACCAACACATTGTTTTAAAGATTATTACAGGATACAATGTTGGCATTGATGTTTCTACCATTACCAACATGGAAGAAACGGGCTACAAAAAGGCAAATTATAAAATTCCCGAACAGGAATTTCCTTACACAGAAGGTCTGCCACAGGTAAAGTTATTTGGAACAGGAGGAACAATTGCTTCGCGGTTAGACTATCGAACGGGAGCTGTTATTCCGGCATTCTCTCCGGGCGAACTATACGGTGCTGTACCCGAACTTGCCGATATTTGCAACCTTGAAACCGAGAAGGTCTTTGCCGTGTTTAGCGAAAATATGGGACCGGATCAGTACATTGCTTTGGCAAAAGCAATTGGAAAAGAAATCGAACGAGGTGTGGACGGTATTGTCATCGGACACGGTACAGACACCTTACACCACACCGGAGCTGCTTTAACTTTTATGGTTCAGAACTCGCCCATTCCGATAGTATTGGTAGGTTCACAACGATCATCGGACAGACCCAGCTCGGATGCCGCGCTAAACCTTATGCATGCCATGACTGCTGCCGGACACGGAGATATTGCCGAAATACAGGTCTGCATGTTCGGTCCTACATCTGACGAATATGGCTTGCTCCATAAGGGAACAAGAGTTAGAAAGATGCATAGCTCCACAAGATCGACTTTCAGAACCATAGGCGACACCCCTCTCGCAATGATCACTCGAAAAGGCGTACAGCATATTAAGCAAGACTACAAACCACGCCGCAAGGATCGCAAGGTCGATATTTATCCTTATTTCAGCGATAAGGTAAGTATGCTGTATTATTATCCGGGCATGAAACCCGACATCATTGATGCAATGGTTGATGCCGGATATAGAGGAATCGTATTTGTTGGCACAGGACTTGGGCACGTCAACAAAGAATTGTACCCGGCGATAGAACGAGCAAAAGAAAAAGGTGTTCACATGTACATGACCTTACAAACACTTTGGGGCTATGTTCACATGTTTGTGTACGACACCGGGCGTGATATGATGGCAAGAGGAATTATCCCTGCGGGAAATATGCTGCCGGAAGTTGCCTACATAAAACTTGGCTGGGTATTGGGACAAACAGACGATCCCGAAGAAGTAAAACGCATGATGTTAACTCCTATTAATGATGAAATTACCGAACGTGAACCAAACAATGGCTATCTGGTATATCAAGGAGGAATCCCTGAAGTGGAAGATTTCATAAAAAAAGTGCACAAATAAAATCATAACTTATGAGTAAGAAATATACAAACTCATTGATTAACGAAAGCAGTCCATACCTACTACAACATGCTCACAACCCTGTAGATTGGCGACCGTGGAACGCCGAAACACTCGCCTTGGCAAAGAAAGAGAATAAGCCATTATTAATCAGCATCGGATACTCAGCATGTCATTGGTGTCATGTCATGGAACATGAATCCTTTGAAAATGAAAAGATTGCTTCGATAATGAATAAATATTTCATTTGCATAAAAGTCGACCGAGAAGAGCGTCCTGATGTTGATCAAATATACATGGATGCTGTGCACTTGATGAAAGGACAAGGGGGCTGGCCATTGAATTGTTTTGCACTTCCTGATGGGAAACCCTTCTTCGGGGGAACATATTTCAGACCCAACCAGTGGGTTGATGTATTGTATCAGATGCACGAACTTTATACAAATCAAAATGATAACGTAAAAAAATATGCCGATAGACTTACGTTGGGCATCAAGCAAAGTGGTGTGGTCATTTTAAATAAAGAAGAAAAAGAATTTTCGCAAGAAGAAATTGACCTTTATTTTCAAGGCTTTAAAACTGCTTTCGACATGCAAGAAGGCGGCAGCAAGGGAGCACCTAAGTTTCCTATGCCCAATCAGTTAAGCACTTTATTGTATGCCTATCAACAAAATCAGGACGCTGAGATTCTGCAATACCTCAAGTTGAGTGCAGATAAAATGGCAATGGGCGGAATTTATGACCAAATTGGTGGTGGATTTGCACGTTATTCAGTAGATGCCGAATGGAAAGTTCCGCATTTTGAAAAAATGCTTTACGACAACGCTCAGTTGGTAAGTTTTTATGCTGACTTATACAAATTAACAAAAAACAGCAATTACCTCAACATCATTGATGAGAGTTTGACGTTCGTAGAACGAGAGCTGAGCGATGATTCAGGGGCTTTCTATTCGGCTCTGGATGCTGATAGCGATGGTGAAGAAGGAAAATTCTATGTATGGAAAGAAAATGAGTTTAAGGAAACATGTGCCCACTACGCACCTTTAATGGCTGATTATTACAGAATTGGAAAAGAAGCTTATTGGGAAAACGGAAATAACATTCCGCTAATTAAGGAATCGAAAGATGATTTCTCGCAACGCAACAACCTCTCCACCACCGAACTTGAAAGCTTATTGAAACTTATCAAGGAAAAGCTTCTTGAAAAACGATCTACGCGTGTGCGCCCGGGACTGGATGACAAGACTCTTTGCAGTTGGAATGCTTTAATGATAAAGGGCTATGTTGATGCTTACACCGCCACATCCAATTCCAAATATTTGGATCGAGCAATAAAAAATGCTGTTTTCATAAAAGATGAAATGTATGTGAATAAGGAATTGTATCACACATGGAAAAAAGGAAAGGCAACGATTCCCGGATTTATGGAAGACTATGCCTTTCTTATTGAAGCACTGTTAGCCTTGTACAGTGCGAGCATGGACATGCAATGGCTCAAGTGGGCAGAACAACTAACGGATGAAGCAATTTCCAGATTCTACAGCAAGACAAATGTTACTTTTTATTTTAGTTCAAAGTCGCATGACGGATTGCTTGTAAGGAAACCTGAAATTATGGACAATGTTATTCCTGCATCAAATTCAAGTATGGCAAATAGTCTATTTATTCTGGGAACAATAAACCACAATCAAGAATATCTTGCTATTGCTAAACAAATGTTGAAAAATATAAAGGAGAGCATGATAAAATATGGTGCAGCGTTCAGCAATTGGGCACGCTTGGCATTGCACTTATCTCAAGACTTCAAGGTTAAAGTACTAATAGGCAAGGAAGTAAATAAATATTTAAACGAAGAACTACGCATCTACGAACCTAATAGTTTTGTGATGGCTGCAACAAAAGAAGAAGAACACCCTTATTTGGAAAACAGATTTGTTGAAGGGAAGGTGCTAAAATATGTTTGCAGAGATGGGCTTTGTGAATCTCCGGAAGTCCTGAGTAAATAAATTCTAAAATATAGAGGGAGAAGTTGTTTTCTCTCTCTTTAAATTAATTAGCCACCAAATAAATGGCATGTAGCGATTTTAACAACCGGAGATCGATCATTAAACTACAAGTTTATCTCTTTTTCAATTCTGGTTTTCACTTTTTCCGTTTTACTAATCACCTCAGAATAATAACGTAAAAGGAAATAACGATTAACCTGGATTTTCCATAAATAAGTCAACATTCTCTTTTCTTCATTTTCTGTGATTTTAAGAGGTGTGTTTATTCCGATTATTGTTTTATTGTTATCTACGATAAAATTCTTGGCAATTATCTGGTTAATTTTTTCAAAATAATTTTCTTGAAATTGAGTTTCATAATACTCTTCTTCAAATTTTTTTAAAGTCTCATAATCATATTCGTAAAGAGAAATTATTTCATACCGAAGCGAATCATTTTCGATTATTTCCAAACCTTTAGATTTTAAGGCTTCATAACCAGATGTGTTTTGAATTGAAATAAAATCACGGGTAAGATTGAAGTAATGCAACATAATTGAATCGTTGGACTCGTTAGTATCGGATAAAAGGTTCTTAAAATACGTTGCAGCTCTAATTCCCCATTTATGACCTAATTCATTTAATTTTAAATCCTCTATATCCTCATATAGTCCGTTATGTATTTCCGTCAGAATTTTATTTTCTGCATTATGATTTTTCCTATTCTCACTCCAGTTATTCAATGCAAACGCAGAAATAACGGCAATAAAAATCGATAAAAACTCAAAACTATATTTTTTCCAATTTTTCATATTTATTGCTCTATTTTTGAATTCCATTATCCAAACAACAATTCAACAAGTTCTGTCCTGTAAACCTTAGATACTTTTTCTCAGAAGCAAAAGCTTATCAAGTTCATAATATGGTGCATTTCGCCCCATACCCTTTCCACTCGTACCAAAAGTACAAAATTAAATACAAATCAGAAAACCACCCCTTACTTTTGAATAAGGAATTGAGTAAAAAAAACTCAAAGCTACCAGTATAAAAACATATTCTGCAAATTCGGTTTTCAAAAACAGATAAATGGAAAACCCTATGAATCCACACAATAACAGAGTAAGACCAATTAGTGGATGAAATCCAAAATCAATCAATTTTCTTTTGTTCATTTTAATTTGAAGCAGAAAATATTCTTTCATTGTAGTGATTTTAACAAATATATTAGCCCTATCGGATAAAATTTTTTTACAAAAAAATTATTATTACATTTTTAACTTACCCGTTATAAATTTAAAATAAAAATCCAACCTTCCATTAACATCATCAGATATTTTCCATAAATAACTAAACAACACAAAACTTACTAAAATCACAAAACTCCTCAGCACAATATCCGGAATCAGCAAATCAATTTCAGGAATCATCACTCCTGCAATGTAAGAAATAACACTAACGGCAAGAAGCTTGAACATAGAACTGTTAAAAGGTTGAAAATGAAATTTTTTATACACATAAAACACGCGAAGTGTGGTATAAATAAAACGTGAAATCATGGACGCTACAGCTGCTCCTATCATTCCCCACATGGGAATAAATATAATGTTAGTAAGCACAATCAGCACAACAAACAAAGAAAGAAAAACACTCATTATCCTGTAATACCGAGAATTGAAGATAATAAGGTTGCTAACGCCTGCCATCATATCAAAAACATTTGCCACGGAAATAAAAAGAATTACGTACTTTCCGGCTTCATATTCCGGAGGTAAGATACGAAAAACATTATCTATATTCCCCCATAAGCCTATAAAAATCAACATGGCAATTAAACTTTGATTCAAAATACTTTTTCGAAAAATAATGGCAACCTGCTGATAATCTTTTTTCTTAAAAGCCTCGGCAATAACCACCCCCGCGATTTTGCCAAGGGGTCGTCCGGGAATAAGAATCAATGTTCCGAAAAAGAAAGTAATCGCATAAATACCGGTAGCCTCCAAGCCCAAGTAATGATTAACCATCAAAGTATCAATATTTATAATCAAAGCTCCCGAATAACTAAGAATTATTCCATAAAGAGATGTATTAAGCAAAACCTTGACCAATCTTTTTCGATAATATGCACGGTCAAAATGCAGAGATATTTCTTTTTCATACAGCAATCGAGCAAAAAGCAGTACCGTAGGCATTGCCAAAGATCCGGCATAGAAATAAACCATCAGATCAAAATCAATCAAATCAAAAACAAAAAGCACCAACGACAAAAGAATAAAAACTCTTTGCACCACATCTTTCAACACCGTTCCGAACACGGCATTGAACAAAACTTTATAGTAAGTATCAAGTATCGTGAAGAATAGCTGAAAAAAGATCAAAGGAATTATTAAGAAAATGTAATCAATAAAAAGTGACGACTTTTCTTGATAATGTTCAATAAGCATGGGCTTCATTAATAAAAACCCGACACAGACTACAACAAATCCCAACAGTGCAACGCTAATCATCGCCAGAAAATAGCCATGATGCTTTTTTTCTTTATCTCTAAAATAGGGAAACAGTCGAGTAGTAACGTTATTAAAACCCAGACTACCAAACTGAGCAAAAAGCGTCATCACTGAGACCAACAGTTTTAACAACCCAACCTGATCGACACTAAGGTATTCCGGAAATAAAATTCCGGTGGTCAGAAAACCCAACAACACTCCAAAATAGGAGAAAATTGTACCTACTATTGTTTGTTTACGAATTACACCCAATGTTATATAATTTAAAAAACATTCTGAAAAGTATTTTTTTACTTCTCACACCAAGCTTCAACATTTATAAACCGACACTGAATCATGTTTATCCACAAAATCAGCTGATCAAGCACAAAGATACACCATTTTAGAAGGAAAGTGCAACGTACAAGTGCAACCGCAAAAGTAGGGATGATTTGCATACACATTTGCTTGCAGCGAGCATGCAAGTTCTTCGAAATCGCAATACTGCGTGAAGCGCACTTTTCAAACTGCCCAATTTTCAGAAATCACACACCCAAATTCTGCGAGTCAAAATTATCATGTACTTTTGACCAAAAAATAATTGTATGAAGATTGTTGTTATTGATCAAACTTATGACAAGCCCCTTATTGAGAAAATTCGCAAACAATACCCTGAACATCAAATATTCATCGGTCTGAAAAATCATGACAACACATCTCCACAACAAGAATTAATGGAAATTAGCGAAGAGCTGAAATCTGAAATTAGTCAAAAAAGCATGGATGAAGTGCTTGCTTTTGGAGATAAAATCATTTCTCATCAATCAATTACAGACCATCTCCACATCCAAGGGCAGAGTTTTTGGCATTACCATAAATTTAGAATTTATATGGATTACAGAAACCTTCGTTATGAACAAGAGCATCTAAAATTATGGTCAAAAGATTTTGAAGAGATTATCTATTTCAACAATACCGAAGCACTAAAGATTCTCGGTGTCCCACAGAACATAAAACTTTACAAATCAGAAAAAAAACCCGACATATCCTATGCAAACATGCTGCACTACGGCATTTTCTTAAGCCTTCGATATATTGCAGGACTGCCTTCGATCCATAAAGCGAAAAAAGCAAAACATTGGATTTTGGATCGTTCAAAACGTCAGAATTGCATCGCAAAAGACACTTTGAAAGAAGTAAAAGAAAATTATGCCTTGATATACCTTTTCGACTTGTGTGACAGTTCTTTTTCCAGAGTTATTGAGGAAGAAACACCAAAATTTACTAAAGATGTAAAATTCCGTTTTAGATGGGAGTCTTTAAAAAAGCCCAAAGGAAAATATTCCGTATTGTTTGGAGAAAGCATTTTATTTCCGACCTTTATTAAAGCATTTTTTCAAAAAAAAGAAAACAAAACTTTCAGTTCTCACTACCTCAACACCGTGAGCCACATCGAAAACGAAACAGACATGCCTTTCGAGAGATTATTTACTTATTATCTCAAAAAACACGTAAAAGCAAGTCGGTTTTATTTCTTAAAAAAGAAAGCTTATGCCCGTTTTTTTGAACACGCAACAACAAAAAATATTTGTTGTGTGGATGAAAATTCTCCATCTGTTCGAGCGATCTTAGATGCCGGGCAACAAGCGCAACTAACACGAATCGGCATTCAACACGGAGCTATCCACATGTTGCACCCTGCTTATCGGTACACTGCTACCGAAAACAAAGAAAAAATACTTCCGGACATGACTTTCACATGGGGAGAGGCGTGGTCTGACTTCCTGATAAACAAGGCAAATTACCCAAAAGATAAGGTCAGGAGCTGTGGTCAGATTCGATCTGACATCATTCCTCACCTCCAAAGCAAAAGCAAAAATAAGGACAAGACCCAAATTTCTTTGATGTTTGCAAGCCAGCCGCAACGCGACCCCAAACTTCGATATCAAGCGGCAAAAGATGTAATGACTGCTGCTGCTCAAATGCCGGACATTACTCTAAAAGTGAAGCTCCACCCTGCCGAATACAACGACAAAGACTATTACAATGCCATTGCCAAAGAAGCCGGATGTACGAATTACACCTTAATTTACAACAAAGATTTGTATCAACTCATTAACAAGTGTGATGTGGTAATTACATGTTTTTCGACCGTAGGAGCTGAGGCGGTATATTTCAAAAAACCGCTATTAATCATCGACCCATTGGATTTAGATATTCAAGGCTATATTGAAAATGGAGTAGCCGTAAAAGTAAAAAACGCTATGGACATTCGTAATGCTCTGGATGATTTCAAGAAATCAGAGCTGAACATTCAAGAAGAAAATCAAGAAGCCTTTATCAAAAGGTATGCTTTTTCGATAGACGGTAAAGCTTCGGAAAGAATCATCAATTATATGCTTCAAGATTGATGTTCAACGATCATCAAATCAATAGCTTTTTGGAGCAGTCCATGTTTTTCCAACAGAAGTTCCACAAACTCCCGAAAAGCACCGTCACCGCCTCTTGTCTCAAGCTTTAACATTGCATGCTTAGAAACATAGTTCTTGGCATTTGCCGGGCAGGCACTAAATCCGGAAGCTTTGAGCAAAGGCACATCATTAATATCATCACCTACAAAAGCAACATTCTCCAATCCGATTCCCAGATCCTTGCAAAGCTGCTGCGCAACAAGCAGCTTATTGTGAACGCCCATATACAAATAATCAATTTTCAACTTTTCAGAACGCCGTCTCACAATTTCGGTATTTTCGCCCGTAACAATTCCGCAAGGAATATCCAAAATCTTTAGAGCCCGAACTCCAAAACTATCAGAAGTATTAAATTTTTTCAATTCATTACCTTGCATATCATAATACATTCCCCCATCGGTCCAAACACCGTCAATATCAGTAAGAACAAGTTTTATATCCATATTATTTCAACATTGAAGGATAAATAATTTCATTTCTTGGTAAGTCACAATTCAATTGTTTCCCGACAATGCGGTCTCGCTCTGCCCACTTAAACCCATCTCCGGGGCTCAACAGGTGCAAATCCTCTTCTCGAATCACGTCTCCGCTTTTAAGATCTTTAACAACTGCCACAGAACGTTCCAACTTAATTTTAGCAGCTAATGTCGCTTCGGAAGCAAAGATGTCTTCCGTTCCCAATGATTTTTCAACATTTCGAATATCTCGAATCATTCGATAAATTCCATCAACCCCAAGGCTGCCACGATGATCCGTCCCTTTCATATTTCGATCGAGTGTAATATGCTTTTCAACAATCTCAGCACCCATAGCAACGGCTACAGCAGGCATAACAATTCCAATAGAATGATCGGAATACCCAATCGTATAGTTAGGATAATGCTTCTTTAAATAAAGAATTGTGTTCATATTGATTCTTTCATACTCACTCGGGTACTGAGACAAACAGTGAAGAATCGAAATATCAGAATGATAGCGACTGATTACGTCCAAGGCGTTGTCCAGTTCCATCTTACCCCCCATTCCTGTTGAAAGAATTATCGGTATTTTGGTCTCCGCCATAGCTTCAAGTAACGGCAAGTTGGTAAGATCGCGAGATGCAACTTTCAGCCGATCCGGCTCAAAATACTTAAACATTGAAAAACAACCCTTCGCACACAAGGTTTCAATTACATCCAAGCCTTTCGATTTTGCATATTTATACAATTCGTAATGCTGCTCGTCGTCCAGTTCAAGAGCTTGCCGATGTTCACCATACGTTTTCCCAAATGAATGCTCACTAAGATATGGTTTATGCATAGCTGAATCGGTAAGTTCGGCTTTCAAATCTCGCTTTGTGAGTTTAATAGCATCCATTGGGCTCATCACCGTGTTAAAAAGCTTGTCTTCAACGGCTTCTGAACTCACATCAATAATTTTCTTGGCAATATCAACGGAACCATTATGATTCTGACCAATTTCTCCTATTATATATGTATGCTTCATACGCGCTATCCCGAAATAAAATTCAAAGATATTACAATTATAGATTGAAAAACGCCGGAAAAACCGGAAAAGCCATTCAAGACCCAAGATTCACAAAAAAAGAATCGGTTACTGTCAAGTATTGAGCAACAGCAACCGATTTTTTTTAGTAGTCTTTGCCTGCTGCCATTACGTTTGCAGGATCAAAAGCATGGCATGGTGTAACGCCATAGACCATACCACAATCCGGGCATTTCGACTCGAACGTTTCCATGGAAAAAGTCTTTCCACAATCTACACATTCAATATCCATAGGCATTGGCATTGCCCCTTCGGAGAAACCCATTTGCCTTACTTTATTTACTACCTGCTGTCCATTATCAAATGAACCACTACATCCATCGTGCATCTTAATATTTTTTAATTTATAAAATTTGGTTTTGTATCAATCGTAAGTACCTCTCCATGACGAAGTTTCGTTCGCATATTCAGCATAAAATTATCCATTTCCTCCAATTCTGAAAGAATCGCTCGTTCTTCATCACTCGTTTCAATAATTTTATGAACACCCCCATTTTTAATCACAATCCGTTTATCGCCCATAAGTGCGAGAATTGGATCGTGCGTAGCCATGAGGACAATTTTTTCTTCACCCACAAGTAATTGCAATGCTTTTTTCCTATCAATACCTGCATTTTCAATTTCATCAATCAGAATGATTGGCGATTTACTTAATATCGCCGTGTCAGCAATCATCAAAGCTCTTGATTGCCCTCCACTCAAGCTTGTAATTGGCGTATCCATTTTGAAGGGTTCTCCCGCAAGATAATTTGCTGCTTCAAATATCTTCCGAATTACTTCTTCCTCATTTTCAACAAGTCGACTCTTGGCATGAAGTTCAACAAACTCCCCCACACTAAGATCCATTACAAAATTCATATTCTGAGAAAGTTGAGCAACAAGTTTGTGTGATGACGAGAAACGATATTTATTATCAGCAAGTTCCCCATTAATCAATATTGTTCTTTTTGTCGGAGTGTCCTTTTTAGCAACCCACTCAATATCACCCAACAGTCGGCTCTTCCCCGAGCCTGTAGGTCCTACGATGCAAACAATCTCACTTTGCCGAATTGTAAGTTCCTCAAAATTTTCGTTCTCACCATTTTTGTTCGTTCCCGGAAGAATAGTGATACGCTCTACCAAACTCTGATCATCCTCACCTAAAAATGCCTGCATTTGCTCAACATACTCAACAAGGGCTCGCATCAACTGATCATAATCCAATGCGCGATCTTCTTGTTCCTCTTCATCAAAAGCATCAATATAATTTTTTAGGGTAAGATTCTCTTTTCCGCTCACTTCAATAACTTGATCTTCAAAAAAATTAATCAAATACGGAAACATTGAGAGAAGCTCTCCGATTGTTTTATTTTCCAACTGTCTGCTATCCATTATTCATCCATTTTCATTTTACGAACATTTCCCATCTGGTAAGATTCTCCAATACGCGTTTCGCCAAGGCAATAAGAGCAGAGTGCTGAAGGCATCGGGTAGCGTAGTTTCTTTCCTTTCAGCGTTTCGATATGGTTCTCCTCTTCATACAATAGCGTTGACAACTCAAACGCACCCTGACCTGTCAGTCCATTTACATTAAGAATTATGGATGTTGGATTCACAGCATTCACTCTACTCGAAAAAACTTCACGCTCAGCCTGAGAAACAATATCTCCCTTTGTAATAACGACAATATCAGCAGTCTTCAACATCGGCCCTATCTTTTTCGGGGTATTGATACCGCTAAGGTTATCAATCACGCAAATCGCTTTCACATCTTTAATGTACGGGGAACAACGATTACACAAACCCGCACTTTCCGTAATCAAAATGTCAAGGTTTTCATTTTTCCCCCAAACAGCAACCTCCTCAATGTTAGACACAAAATAATGATCCGGACAAAGTGAGCCTGACATGCCTTTTTTTACTTTTACCCCTGCTTTTTTGTATAAAATATCATCATCGGTGTGCAAACAATCAAACTTTACAACACCAACTTCCAATTTTTGCTGCTGCAATGCTTCTATTGTTTTAAGAATTACGGATGTTTTCCCTGAAGAGGGAGGTCCTGAAATTGTTACTAAATTCATATTTTCTCCTTATAAGCTCCATGAAACAATTCTTCAAGATGCGGAATCATATCCGACACCTTATGATTATAAATATAATCCCAGCCCAACCACATAAATTTATTACCCTCAGGAATATTGTTATCTATTGCAGGACTAACACTTGGAAACAAACCTTTCACAGCCAATATCTCGGCAACTTCATAACTCATAAAAAAATCGACAACGGGCTTTAATTCTTTTTTATACTTTGCTTTGCTCAGCATAAAAATAGGACTGATAATAGCCCCGTCTTCCGGCCAAACAGCTTGCATAACACCGCCTTCTTTTGCCATCTTCGTGAAAAAATAAGGCATAATGGTTACCGCCGGTTTAGCCTGTTTTTTTTGGTGCGACTTAACCATCTGCGCAGGGTGCATACTTTGCAGTAAGCTCTTACCCAACTTCCGAATTGCCTCCTCGCCGTAACGTTGATGCAGATGCAACAGAATAGCATTAAACAAATCAAAATCTGCCACAGGTAAACTAATGCTATTTTCAAATTCAGGCTTCAACAAATCAAGCCATGTTCGCGGTACTTTTCGTTCGCCAAGCTCTTTTGTATTGATAAGAAAAACCGCCGGAACTACTCCCAACATGGCATAATTCCCCCTCGGATCTTTCAGTGATATTTCATCATTATCAAAAATCTCATTGTATTTTTCAAGACCACTTATATCTTCATACACCCCTTCATCAATAAAACGACCAAACATTTTCTGGTCAAAGAACATATCAAACCCGGCAGAAATAAATATCTCATCCAATTGGTCATAGTGAGTTACCTCCCCAAGTTCTTCTTTTAACCAATCCAACCCCATCGAAGCAGCTCGAAGATTCATTTTCAAACTTCTGGATGTAGTACGGGTATATGCTTCTTTAAATTTAGCAATCCCTTCCTCCAAAGGCATCCGCACCGGACACGGAAGCAAACCCGTTACGCGTAGTGCATCAGCCGAATCCATTTCCTCCGGTGCATTTAATGATACTTCTGCCTGATTCCTGTGCTGCTCTATAGCCTCAATAAGATTCTCACAAATTGTATTCAAATTGAGCTGCTTGAGACTCATCGCCATCTCCAAAGATACCCTTCCAAAAGTCCTTCTCTTCTCTTCATCTCCAAGTTGTGGAAAACCCATTGAACTGATTACTGCTATTGTTTCCGGATACTTTTCTGTTATGTCAAACAAACTATCCTTTACTTCAAAATACTTATTCTTCATTCGCTACCTCTATGCTTTCAGCTTGCAAATATACTAATTAAAGTAATTAAGTACTTATTTAACTTACTTAAACCACAAGGAAACGACACCCTTCCAAACGATACGATTAACCAAACCATTTAAAGTATTGATAATCACTTAATAAAACATTGTAAAAAAACAAGTGAACTGAATTTTCAAAAACTAAAAAATGTAAAAAACATTGAAAGTTTATTGAATGAGTATAATGAAAATATTCAAAAAAAGACCACCCAAAAAATTTTGAGCAGTCTTTCCATCGTGTAAGAGCCAAATTATTAATCCTTCGTATATAAAATGGCTTTATTGTTACTTCAGTATTATCTATTCACCGGTGTATAGATATGATAATCATTCCTATAGCCTGTTTTATTTTTATACCAATCGGAATAATTTCGCCCACCGGATTCTCCCCAATCACTAAAATGATTGTACGCTTTTATGATTTGCGTCTGCTCGATCGGGTAATCAAAACTTTCAGGAATATCTATCGCCCACGGCAAATTATTTTCCGTTTGATAATATTTACCTGACGCAGGATCAGAATCATCTGCCCATGTTCCAAATCGAGATATATCTGCCAGATCAGTAGGAGAATAACCGGCAAGGTGCACCTCTAAGCCACGGTCAGCATCAACAACAATAAACGGATTGTAAGGTGCTTGTCCCGGATTTTTCACCGGATTGTTAAAAGAAACATGGACATGGTTAGTATCAGGACTTACGTACGGAGAGTTTTCCTCTGTATTGATAAATTCCGAACCTGATGACCCAATCATATTAAAAGAATTATCGAACAAGAATACCACAGTGCTCGACTGGTTATTTTCTGTTCCGTTAGAGTTCAAATTCAAATAATTTTCAGTAAAATAAGTACCCGTAACATTGCTTACATTTTCAGGATCGCCCGGCATCTGAATACCAAAGCCATTCATCATACTTGCACCTATTGCCCGTACCGAATAATCTGCATGCAAGTCTACAAGTTCATTATCTGCATTGAGTACTGATTTGTATTGATAATCAACTACCAAATCATTAAAATCATAATCACCTTTTCCCGGCCACAGATCTTCAAAAGCAAATGTTCCCCAATCCTCATGATTCGGATAGTACACATCAAATGCTTTTGACGCATCATTCGGATAATCATCCAAATCATCATCAACACCATCATTATCAGAATCGCTACCAGGACCCTTAACAACAACATTATCAAAATAAATTGTTCCTTGCCCCTCAAAAGCATCTACAAAAAGAATAATTTTCACCTCTTTTGTTCTCCTTGGAATTGTTGCTACCACACTGTTATTCTCCCACTTATTGCTAAGGTCACATTCTACTCCAAAATATTTAATAGCAGTTCCATACTCATTTAAAGGCACAATGTAAAGAAATGCATACACTTCATCGTTCAAATCAACTCCGGAACTTTTAACATCGGCTGAAAGTGTAATCACATCACCCGGAGAAACAATAATTGACTGAACACAAGCACCATACTCTCCTGTTGTACTCACATTATACGGAGCTGCCACAACATGATTTCCGCCCTGATCTTCCCAATACATTCTTAAATGAGATGTTGTCATATACCAACGCGAATCTACAGGCTGAGAGCTTTGCCATTTGAAAATTTCACCAAAATCATCAGTCTCAAAGTCTCCGTTACCAACAAGATTTTCCTTGGACGTTTTTGGAAAAAGGCTGGTCATCGAAAAAGCACTGTTTTCCACATTACCCTTCTTCGTTTGAGCATCTTTTGGAGATGAAAAAACATAACGAGCACCAAAATCAATCGTAATAGCATTCTGCTCAGAAACAGAAGCTTTAATCGTACCTGCAACTGTCGTCACGACAATTTCTTGAAGAGCACTAGGTATTCTGATCACGCCATTATACACGCCCTCCTCATTAAAACTACCTGAAGTAATAAGCTTTCCGCCTTCAGACGGCAAGGCTGAATAAATACTAAATCGGCTTTTCAATTTCTCAAAATTAATGGACTTCGGCATGAGTATAGTAAACGAAACATCCCGTGTCGTTTCAAAAGTAAATCCCTCGGGGATAACAAGATCATTAATGTCACTTGAAACATCTGTGGTTTCTGATGTGTTTTTCTTACAAGAAGCAGCTAAAAAAATTACCACCACTCCCAATAACAGTAAATTTTTTATTTTCATATGTTTAAAGTTTTGCGACCACGCCGGAGAGATATTGGACAGAACTTTAATTGCTTCACGAGGTGTCTAATATTGTGTCTCAGACATTGTCCGTTTTAATTAGTTTCTTGTTTAATTACATACGTTTACAAATAATTCCAACCATGAAAAAACCAATAATCATTCCAAAGGTATAAAAATATTTTAAAGCTTTGACAAATAGTTTATTCAAAAAAACACAAAGAAATTTCTTTCCACAATTGGGACAAAACAACCGAATTTAGGACTTGAAATCGCCTCCCACAGAAAAGATCAAAACGGTGTTTGTATTATTTTTTTACTTTTGAAAGTTGGTGTTCACAAACAAATACAAGCAATAGAAGTTTATAAAAAAAAGACGAAATCTATGAAAATCCTTATACTTTTTGCGCATCCGGCGTTCCAAAAATCCAAAATTAATAAAGTTTTGGTAAAGGGTATTCAAGACATTCCCAATGTTACGTTTCACGATTTATACGAACAATATCCTGAATTTGATATTGATGCAAAAAAAGAGCAAGAACTGCTGTTGGGGCATGATGTCATCGTCTTTCACCATCCTTTGTTTTGGTACAGCACACCTTCAATTTTAAAAGAATGGATGGATATTGTATTGGAACATGGTTGGGCTTATGGCAAAGAGGGAAATGCCCTGCACGGAAAATTCTTTTTTCAAACAATAACCACCGGAGGTCCGGCACAAGCCTACACCAAAGAAGGCATGCACGCACACACCCTCGAAGAGATTCTTCTACCTGTAAGACACACTGTTGGTTTTTGCGGCATGACATACCTACCTCCTTATGTTGTTCATAGTACCTTCAAAATGGTCAACGATAAAATATACAGACATCGCTACACATATCACGAAATACTAAAAGAGTTTACGACTAACGCACCCGACATAAAAAAGTTAAATAAACTACAATACATGAATGACTACCTAAAAAATGAGGAGGTGAACGATGCACGACAATAATTTCTTTTATCAAGCATTCATATATCTTGGAGCTGCCGTGGTAGCAGTTCCCATTGCTAAAAAACTAGGCTTAGGTTCTGTATTGGGCTACTTACTTGCCGGAGTCATCATTGGTCCTGCAATGTTTGGTCTTGTTGGAGCAGAGGGACAGGACGTTTTACACTTTGCTGAATTTGGAGTTGTTCTTATGCTTTTCATTGTTGGACTGGAGTTACAACCCTCCTTACTTTGGAAAATGAGAAACTCGATTATTGGAACGGGAGGATTACAAGTACTTCTTAGCACAGTGATCATCACATCGCTTTTTGAACTTTTTTCCGACTACGCGCTAAAAACGAATATCGCCATTGGGCTCACCCTTGCCCTGTCGTCCACAGCCATAGTCTTGCAAACACTAAATGAAAAAGGCTTGTTAAAGTCCGAAGGTGGACAAAAAGCATTTTCGGTTCTTCTTTTTCAAGATATTGCTGTCATTCCGATATTGGCTATTATGCCTTTATTGGCTGTCTATGAAACTACTGAGAGCAACAGTCATGGTGATGCGTGGATCGAACACGTGGCGCTGCTACCAAGAGTCGGCATTGTTTTAGGAGGAATTACGCTTATTTATCTTTCGGGGCGTTTTCTGAGTGGTCCTGTTTTTAGACTGATCGCTCAGACACATTTACGTGAACTTTTTACTGCTGCGGCGCTATTACTGATCGTATCCATCACACTCTTAATGACAGAAGTGGGGCTAAGTCCTGCTCTGGGGACTTTCCTCGCGGGAGTTGTACTTGCGCAAAGTGAGTTCAGGCACGAATTGGAAACCGACATAGAGCCGTTTAAAGGTTTACTTCTGGGCTTGTTTTTTATTGCTGTAGGTGCCGGTGTTGATTTCACACTGATTGCGAACAACCCTGTGACCATTTCAGCAATTGTAATCGCATTAATTCTTGTCAAGTTCATTGTTTTATATGTACTTGGGCGTATTTCCAAAATGTGTGTCGACAGCAGTTTGTTATTCGCATTTTCGCTGGCACAAGGCGGAGAGTTTGCCTTTGTACTTTTTTCATACGCATTGCAAAATGGTGTAATGACAGCAGAAGTGTCAAAACTGCTTATAGCATCGGTTGCAATCAGCATGGCTGTAACTCCACTGCTGATGCTCATCAACGAAAAATACATTCTCCCAAAAGTTGGAACAAAAGAACAGAGCGATATTGTTGATGACGATTTTGATGCAGATCAATCGGTAATCATTGCAGGATTCGGACGCTACGGCAGCACCATCGGAAGATTCTTACAAGCCAATGATGTTCAAGCAACTTATTTAGATATTGACCCTAACAATGTTGAACTTTTAAGAAAACTGGGATTTAAAGTCTTCTACGGAGATGCTTCGAGGCAACATTTGCTACATGCTGCCGGTGCTTCAGATGCCTCATTACTGATTGTTGCCGTTGATGTTCCCGAAAAAGCCTTAGAAATAATACAAACAGCAAAAAAGCATTATCCGCACTTAAAAATTATTGCGCGTTCGCATAGTTGGGACGAATCGTACGAAATGTTAGACAGTGGAGTAACAAATATTCATCGTGAATATTTGGATAGTGCTCTAAGAATGGCTGCCGATGCTCTAAGCCACATCGGACACCGAAAACACCATATACACAGGGTGTTAAAAAAATTCAGAAAGCATGATGAAGAGTTTCTCAGAGAACTCCTTGACGATCGACACAAGAAAAAAACACACATTCTGAATGTGCGGCAACATATTGAAGATTTGGAAAAAATGATTTTGGACGATTTAAACACCGTTGCGGAAGACAATGATTCAGGATGGGATACCGACTCCAGAATCAAGGACGCTAAATAGTGTCTGTCTATAAAAAATATGACTTCTTTGTGGTGCTTTTCTTCATCTGTAGAAGCACCACCAAATAAAGCTCAATGTACCCAAGGCAAAAAAAGATTCAAAAAGTTTTTTTTTGTCAAAATTCTTCGCACCTTTGCAGCCTTAAAATAAGAACTAAAAAATTAGTACATTATGCCAACAAAAATTAGATTACAAAGACACGGTCGTAAAGGCAGACCTGTGTATCACATTGTAGTTGCTGATGGTCGTGCACCAAGAGATGGAAAATTCATCGAAAAGCTTGGCACGTATAATCCAATTACTACTCCGGCAGAGATCAACCTTAACTTTGACAGAGCCCTTTATTGGGTACAAACAGGTGCTCAGCCAACAGATACAGCAAGAGCAATTCTTTCTTATCGAGGAGTATTGATGAAGAATCACCTTCTAAAAGGTGTTAAGAAAGGTGCTTTTTCTGAAGCAGAAGCAGAAGTAAAGTTCCAAAAATGGATGAGCGAAAAAGAAGCGAAAATCAACAAGTCTGCATCTGAGTATCAAGAAAAACTTAGAACAGAGAAAAAGACACTTCTTGAAAACGAAAGCAAAGTAAAAGAATTACGTTTGGAAGAAATCAACAAGCGTAAAGCTGAAGAATTAAAGAAGAAAGAAGAAGAGGCTGCGGCAAAAGCGGCTGAAGAAGCTGCTGCTAATACTGAAAACACAGAAGAGGCTGCAGAATAATTCGAAATATTTTTTAATAAAAGGTTGGAACTGTGCAAGCATTCCAACCTTTTTAGTTTAAATGAACATGAATCAATTTAAGAATCATTTTTTACTTGGTTATTTAAAAAAAACCCACGGACTGAAAGGACACCTGTCTTTATTTATGGATGTTGACGATCCCTCCGTTTATGCCGAGATTGACGCACTATTTATTAGAGTTAAAAACAACCTTGTCCCCTACCTCATTGAAAGCATTCGTTTCGAGAAAAATAATGTCTTCACAATAAAACTACAGGATGTTGATCATGTTAACGATGCTTCAAAGTTCACAAATTCTGAATGTTATCTACCTATAGAGCTACTTCCAAAATTGGAAGGAAACAAATTCTACTACCATGAAATCAATGGTTTTGAAGTTATTGACACAAACCACGGGTCGCTCGGCAAAGTAGATAAAGTTCTGGATTTCCCTCATCAGGCAATTATTCAAACAACAAAGAATGACAAAGAAGTCTTAATTCCTATTTCGGACGACATTATTAAAAAGCTTGACCGAGAAAGCAAGCAAATACATGTTGAGACTCCCGAAGGCTTGGTTGATATATACCTGAATCAATAATAAATGCGAAATTTTGATTTCACATTTAAACAGTTTGGTGTCCACCACGACAAAAGTGCATTGAAGGTCGGAACTGATGCCGTTTTATTGGGTGCATGGGCAGATTGCAGCAATACCGCTCGATTGTTAGACATTGGTTCCGGTTGCGGAGTCATAGCTTTAGCCATAGCCCAAAGAACAAAAGCTCGAATTGAAGCTATTGAAATTGACCACAAATCGTGGGAGCAATCCAAGGAAAATTTTGAGATTTCCACATGGGCAAACAGGCTTCACAGTTACCACACTTCACTACAGAATTTCAAACCCGACTATTTGTTCGACCACATTGTAAGCAATCCTCCATACTTTGAAAATGCTTATAAAGCCCCCGACAACAAAAGAAACAATGCGCGCCACACCGACGAACTTTCATTTCAAGAACTTCTGACAGGAGTCAATCGTTTGCTCGACAAAAATGGAAAATTCTCTGTTATACTCCCCTTAGATGCCAAGTGTACGTTTGTTCAATTAGCAAAAGAGCAATCATTGTTCTTGCATCGAGAAATGATTATCCACCCGAAAAAATATCATGCTCCCAACCGTATTATGATGGAATTTCGAAGAGTACACACAGCCGTTGCAATCTCTCAAAAAATACATATCCGCAACCATAACAACACGTTTGCGGATATATACAAGGAGTTAACCCGTGATTATTATTTAAAATTCTAAGCTAAGGAAGTTCATTTTTATAAATTTCATCACCCACAGCCGACAGGACAACCATTCGCTGAGAATCGAGTTTACCGCAAGAAATCTGATCCCAACCTTTAAATCCCGAATAATTCTCAATCAAACCTTTATGGTTGAATAAGTAAACTTTATAATTTTTCGCATCAGTAACCGCAAGAATATGTCTCGCTCCCGACTTAATCAATACAGGTTTTACTTCAATTGGGTTTTCAAAATAATACTCCAACTTTTTCTTCTTGTATCTATTCAACACCACCAATCTTTTCTCATCAACATAGATAAAATCGTTCGCACCATCATGGTTGAAATCATCATAGATAAAGAAGTGTTTATCCGTAAAAGGTTGAAATACGGTACGATTCAACTTTCCGGATCTGTTCAAATAAAACAGTCGTCCTTGATTATCCGTAGAAATTATTTCGCCCTTTGAATTTGTTTTATTTTCAAAAAAATCAGTGTGCAAGCTATTTCGAACCTTCCCTTTCATCGGAATACGCGTAGCACCACGCCTGTCCGAAATAAATATTTGCCCCGACTCCAAAGGAAATAATAAATAATCTTTACGACCTATAATAAGGCGTTGCGCATATCCCGAAAACAGAGCGTTCAAGCCCGGACGCTTCCATCCTTTCACAGCTTTCCCTTTTACGTTGATATTGTAGAGTTTTCGATTTTCACCACCATAAAAAATACGATAGTTTCGCTTTCGATTATAATCAAAAACAGTAATCGGTCCGGCTGCTTTATTTGGCAGTTTTTTAGGATACCCACGAACAACTGAACCATTAATATCAATCAAATACAAATAAGACCGAGTATTAAATAAATATTGGATTTTTCGATTTTTATAAGCGTCAACTTCGTAAATCTTACTCAAAGGCTTTTCTTTCAGTGCAGTTTTCGACAATTGCGTTCCTTTTTCATCAAAAAGATACATATTGTTATTGATGTCAAATGCTGCAACTCTGTTGTTGTCAGACCTGTGTGAATGCACAATCTGAGGAACGCCCTCAATTGGAGCATCCAATCGGGCAAAGGCTTTACGAACAACTTCTTTCTCTTCAAGAACTTGTTCTTCTATTTTCGGACTTGATGCGTTGTCGGTTTTTTGTTCCAATTTCTTAACATCAGATATATACTGCGTAAAAATATTGGTAAAGAAAATATTATCACCGACAACAAACTGCATTCCCACTCCCGTAGTTTTGTTCAACCATTTTTTTGCACGAATTTCAGCAGACAACTTCTCGGAGACATAGCGTGCAATTGATTGCGGATGCAATACGCCGATACTAAAATTGGCTTCGCGCGCGAAGTTCTCCGCAAAAGATTGAAAAGGTGGAAATGTTGCCAATACCTGCTCTGCATTGTATTTATCAATAACAGTTTTTAATTCAGGTTCAGAATTTCCAAAAACAACAAAATCACCAATAATGGAAAAATAATGCTGATCAATTCCTGTACCCAAATCACCACAAAGAAGTTCGACAAAACCCTTTTCTTTTATTCTTCTAATTCTGTGATTTTTATATGAAACAATATACGATCCTTTTCCGGACTTTTTAGCCATTTTTATAAGTGCTTGTTTCGCTAAAGCCTTATCTTTAAGATGTATGGCGGCAAGATTCCCCCCTTGTCTTTTCTTATCCCCATAGGCAAAAAGGGTAATTTCATTTCCAATCCATTTGTCAATGGTCGATGTTTTCACGGCATACTTACTGTTCATTTTAGTAGCAAGGCTAAAAAAAGCATCAGCATCGTCTTGATTTGATTTATAATCAACAAATTGATTGTGATAGCCGGTAAAGGTATCAAAACGAAGACTTACATAATAATGACAATCATTCGGAATAACTCGGGAGGCTATAAAAGGAAAAGGTTTTTGCCCCTGAAAGCATTTCAAGAAGTTGTGCAAACTATCATTCACCACAGTATAACCATTCAATAACACCTCATTTTGTCCGGCAGTAAGATCCAAGGCTGTCCAAGTAGCAAAATCCTTAATGTTCAAGATATTCGAAAAATATTTTTGTTCTGCAAACAATTTTAAAGCATCCGGAAGGTTTGCGTAATTAACAAAAACATTGGCTACGGTATTTTTTCCGGAAACTTCGCTCAAATAATCAAAATCAGCCAATTCGGTAATTGGAGTTTTTTTCAATTCACAATGCTCTCTTACTTGTGTAATTAGTTCAGGCGAGAAACTCAAAACAAGCATTCCCGAAATTTCATCATAATAAATGACAGGTTCAAAACCCTGAACAACCAAATTGCGAACGCCATTTTCATTAATTCCTGAGAGGCAATTATTTTCAAAATCATCGGCAAGAATTTGTTCAAATCGTTTCAGTGTAAGATCCGAATTTTCAGGAATATACATCACAAGCCCCGGCTTTTCATCTTTATCGGAGTGTAGGGAGAAATAAATTTCATAATCAGAAACATGCTCCTTAAGGTCGAAAGGCTCATCACAGATCTTTGAAACAAAAAGCAGTTGTTCCTTAATTTTTCCCATATCGGCATCGTAATTCCAAATATCGGATTCAAGATACTGATCGAGAGCATCAAAGGCATCATTAGCCTTAACAACCAATCCAGCACTTTGAGGAATTACATCGTAAGGACTCAGATCCGGTTTACGAACACTCAACCATGTAAACCAAGAAGCTGCCGCCACCACAGCGAACAACAAAACAAACAAAAAAATATTTCTTTTCGATGACAACATAACGACCACGTTTATACTCCAAATGTACTGAAAATGAGACGACAATTATTACACAAACCGGAATTAAATCAACAAACAAATGTTAATTAATCTTTGCCCATAAACTCGGAAACACCCCAAGACGCAAGCAAACAAAAAAAGCCGGGTTTTACAGGTAAGTACTAAGCAACCCTTCCCAAAACACCGACTATTTCTAAAAGTTCAACTTACACTGATAACTTATTTTAAAAGTGAGCCGATGATAAGGCGAGTGCCCATATTCCATCACTTTTTGCTTGTGTACAGGAGTGGGATAGCCCTTATTTTTATTCCATTGATATTGTGGAAACTCTTCATGAAGGCTCAGCATATAGGCATCTCTATGTGTTTTTGCCAAAATTGATGCAGCCGCAATCGACATATACTTACCATCACCTTTTATGATACATTGATGAGGTATTTTTTCATACGGGCGAAAGCGATTTCCATCTATTAGGAGTAATTCGGGGCGTACTTCAAGCTTTCGTATTGCAATGTGCATGGCTAGCCACGAAGCTTTCAAAATATTTATCGCATCAATGGTTTTGTGATCGACACTCGCCACAGACCAAGCTATTGCTTCTTTTTCAATAATTTCTTGAAGTTGCAGTCGTTTTTTTTCATTCAACTTTTTTGAATCATTAAGTATTTCGTTCTCAAAATCTTTCGGCAAGATAACAGCTGCTGCAAAAACCGGACCTGCCAAGCACCCTCTTCCGGCTTCATCACACCCGGCTTCAATCAAGTTCCCCGAAAATGAAGCTTTTAACATCTTACAATAAATTTGAAATTATTACAAAAACCACTAACACCGTCAAGAGTAACTCTTTCAACCACAAACGTTTCATTTCTTCGAGCCACCATGCAATAGCCACAGACAGAGGAATATTAATAATCATAATTACATCCAAAACATTTACCCCCGAAAAAACAAAATAAATAGCACTAACGACCAAGAAGTGCAACATAAGCACAGATACCCTTCTGGTTTTCACTGTTTTTTCTCTCATACCAATAAGAAACACTGTCAATGCGAAGGTCGAAAGTAAGGCATAAATCGGAAGGTAAGCAAGCACACTCAACGAAGCATCCTTCAATGAAAAATCCGGCACAAAGCTCTCCGGCAGCATAAAAAAGGTTGAGAAATTAACAAACCGATCAGTCAAAAACAAAAACACGCCATAGAAAAAATACGGGATTCCAAATCCAAAGACAGTAATCACCCACTCGCGCCATCGAAACACTCGAAGCCCCCACAATACCATCCAACCAAACAGCAAAAAAACAACAAGCTTATGATTAAAAAAAGATCCCAAAGCTAAGACCATAGAACCATTCAAGACCCGTTCCAAATCTTCTCGATCACTTTTCAAGGACAAAACGATCCACACATAGGCAATTATAAATGTATTCCAAATAATTGGCTGAAGCATCATGCAATCCTTAAATCGAAAAGACATCAAAACCATGTAAATCAAAGCAGGAAGAAGGTTGGTTCGCCCCATCAGGTAGTTTCTTCCGGAAATATCAGCAACCACAAACGCTTGAAGAAAAAGCAATAAAACCGTTATGATTTTATAAACAAAAACAAAACTTCCATCGGGATTCGGAAACAATTGATACAACACCGAAGAGCTGTCCTGATCAAACACAAACGGGCAAGCAACAAACAGTTGCCCACCCATCAGCACAAACCCCATGACAACAATCCAAAAAATTTGTTGCGAATAGCTTTTATGGAACTGACTAATTATCATTGGTTTATTTTAAATCTTTTCCAAGATCTTTTCGATAGTATTTCCCTTCAAAAGAGATTAACTCTGCATTTTTATAGCAAATTGCAAGAGCTTCATCCATTGTATTCGCAAGCGAAGTAATGGCTATCACACGACCACCATCGGTAAGCACTTTCCCATCCGCTTTTTTTGTTCCGGCATGAAAGACAATGCTATCCTTAACATCTTCAATGCCGACAATTTGCTTATTTTTTTCATAAGCTCCGGGATACCCCCCTGAAACGAGCATCACAGAAGCAGCAAATCGCGAATCTATCTCAATTGTTTTTTCACTCAAATTACCTTCGGCAACGCCAAGCAAAAGGTCAACAAAATCACTTTTTATTCGAGGAATCACTGATTCGGTTTCAGGGTCACCCATTCTCACATTGTATTCAATCACGTACGGGTTTCCATCCACATTCATCAATCCAATAAAAATAAAACCTTTGTACGGAATTGCATCTTTTTTCAACCCCTCGACAGTTGGAATTACAATTTGTTCTTCGACCTTCTTCATAAAAGACTCATCAGCAAAAGGAACATCCGACACCGAGCCCATACCTCCGGTATTCAACCCGGTATCACCTTCGCCAATGCGTTTATAATCTTTCGCAACAGGCAAAACTTTGTACGAATCGCCATCGGTAAGGACAAAAACAGAAAGTTCAATACCGGTCAAGAACTGCTCAATCACCACTTTCTCCGAAGCAGCACCAAACTTACCACCAAGCATTTCTTTCAACTCCAAGGCAGCTTCTTCTTTAGAATCAAGAATCAGCACGCCCTTCCCGGCAGCCAAACCATCCGCTTTAAGCACATAAGGAGCTTCAAACTTATCAAGGCAAGCAATAGCCTCATCAAGTTGACCGGAATTAAAGGTGTGATATGCCGCAGTCGGAATGTGATGTTTCAACATAAAGGCTTTCGCAAAATCCTTACTTCCTTCAAGTGTTGCTCCCAGTTTTGCAGGCCCCACAACAGGAACATTCTTCAAAACATCATCTTCCAAGAAGAAATCATGCAACCCCGCAACCAATGGAGCCTCAGGTCCAACAAGAACAAGATTTATTTGATTTTCAAGAACTGCTTTTTTTACTTCACCAAAATCAGAAACATTAATATCCAAATTTTGCCCCAAATCAGAAGTCCCGGCATTTCCCGGTGCTATAAATAACTGTTCCAGCTGCTCACTTTGAGCAATTTTCCATGCCAATGTATGTTCACGACCTCCCGAGCCGATAATGAGTATTCTCATAATTATATTTTTTATTCTATTATTTCTGTATCATTTTAATCATTCATAACTTTTTCAATGCTTTGCCAAAGTTTTTCTGATGTCTGTTGCCAACTAAAATCTTTACTTCGCCTCAATCCCTTTTCACACAGCGAAGCCCTGAACGACTCATCATAAACAACCCGTTGCATTGCATCCGCAATATCATTCGGATCAAAAGGGTCAACAAGCAATGCGGCATCCTTTGCCACCTCAGGCATTGACGTTATATTGGAAGTGATGACGGCTGTATTTGAGCTGAAAGCCTCCAAAATAGGGATACCAAAGCCTTCAAAATAAGACACATAAGTCAAGGCTAAAGCGGAAGCCATTATGTCGGCAAGATCGCGACTACTGACACGCCCCGTAAAAATAACATCGTCCTTAAAACTCATGGTATCATATTCCGCCTTAATAGACTCTGTCCACCACTTTTTAGCCCCCACAATTAAAAGCTTAACGACTTTCGAGTTATTTTCCCGAAATTGCTCATAAGCTCTAAAAAGGTGTACCAAATTTTTTCTGGGATGCAAAGCACCAACAAAAACAAAGTAATCACAACCATCCGAAAACTTATTTTTTATCTCCTTTTGAGCATTCTGATCCAAAGGTTGAAATAGCTCGGAAACCCCATTATAAACGACATCTATTTTTTCTTCTTCAATCTCAAAATGTTCAACGATATCCATTTTCGAAAAAACCGAAACTGTGGCAATACGATCTGCCGCCTTAGCAAACCGCGGAAAAAACTTTGTATAATACCAGGTTTCTATTGCCGGCAAGTCTTTCGGATAGTGCATAAAATTCAAATCGTGCATAACCGACACAGTCTTCACCCTTTTCCCCAGAGGAATATAACCATCAGGAGAAAGAAAAAGGTCGATCTTATATTTTTTAAGAATGTAAGGTATTGAAAATTGAAACCAAATATGATAGAGAAAAGGATGACGAGCCTGCGGAGGCACGACAACAGCCTTTACATTTGGGGCAAATACAAAACTCGGATCATATTTACGATCAAAGACAAAAACAAACTCATGCTCAGGATGTTGCTTCACCATCCTCTTTAAGGATTCAAAAGAAAACCATCCAATTCCTTCCAAACGATCTTTCAGTAAAAGTCGTGTATTTACAGCTATTTTCAATTCTCCAATTTTTTCTATGAAAAGCACTCATTCTACGAAGGCAAAATTAATCGAAATAAATGACAATTTATACAGCTTTCGACAAATGAAGGTAGAGCGAAGCCTAACTTTTTATTAAAAAAATCATTTTTCACACATTATTTTTCCTATTGTTGCGTTTTGAATTTTAGAAACGTGAGGGCATGCAAAAGAAGTTTCTGACTAACTTAATTCTGTTATTGGTTTTAAATCTGCTAATCAAGCCGTTTTACTTGTTTGGCATTGATCTTCGTGTCCAAAATTCTGTAGACGGTTATGGAATGTACAATTCACTTTTGGGACTTTCATTTCTGTTCAACATACTTCTGGACTTCGGCATCACAAGCTTCAACAACAGAAATATTGCACAAAACGAAAAGCTGCTTAACAAATACTTTTCCAGTATCGTTATTATGAAGTTTTTACTGGCAGTAGTTTACGCTGTCGCCAGTTTTGCTTTCGTATTGCTATTTCCGCCCGAAGGCTATGACATAAACAAGATTCTCAGCATGTTGGGATGGCTGTGTTTCAATCAGTTTCTGCTATCCTTTTTGCTGTACTTACGCTCCAACATTTCGGGGCTCTTGATGTTCAAAACGGACAGTTTGCTTTCCGTTTTGGATAGGGTTTTGATGATTATTATCATCGGTGCATTGCTCAACGGGTGGATTACTGACCGAGCCTTTAAAATTGAATGGTTTATTTATGGACAGACAGCCGGTTATCTATTAACCGTACTTATCGCTTTGGCTGTTGTAATCAAAAAATCAGCATTTAAAAAAATAAATTGGAACTTTCCTTTTTTCATTCTTATCACCAAGCAAAGCATTCCTTACGCAATACTTGCTTTGCTAATGAGTTTTTACAATCGTTTTGATGCCTACTTGTTACTCAAAATCTTACCGGAACCCGAAGGCGAAATTCAATCGAGCATCTATGCCTACGGATTCAGAATCTTGGATGCTTTTAATAATTTTGCCTACTTATTTTCGGTAATATTATTGCCACTATTTGCAAGAATGATAAAAACAAAAGACAATATACAACCAACACTACGAATGGCTTTCAGCTTTTTACTGGTTGGTTCGTTAACCATTGCTTTAATTTCGTATGAATATCCCGATCAAATCATGGAGCTTCTGAAAGCACGACATGCAAATGAAGCAGCGAAAGTTTTTTCAATAATTATCTTTTCGTTTATACCCATTTCCATGATTTACATATTTGGCACGCTACTCACCGCTAACGGCAACTTGTGGTTATTAAACCTTATTGCTATCGGTAGTTTAGCTTTAAGTCTGATCTTAAATATCATTCTCATTCCCGAGTTGAAAGCATTTGGCTCGGCAATAGCCAGTATCGCAGCACAAAGTTTGTCAGCAATATTTCAAATTATTTTATCATTTAAAATCTTTAAGTTTAAAATTGATGTTAAATTCTTACTTTCCGTCATTTCGTACGTTTTTCTACTGATTATCGGAATACAAATGAGTCATTCCATTTCTGACAATTGGCTTATCAATGTCGGAGCTTTTGGCTTACTATCATTCTTGGCAGCGTCGTTATTAAGGCTTTTAGACTTCAAAAATTTTAAAGAAATATTAAAATCAAAAAATTAACAGATAGTCTTTACAGGCACATTTGATCACGTAACATTTTTTTCTACATTTGTTGCTTCAATTGGAAAAACAAGCAACGGATGAATTCTTCATATTCAGTTACTCACTCAAAAAGCATTTTGAGCTTCATCTTTAGATGGAGGAAAGTATTGGGTATAATAACGTTAGCATCCATAGTTTTGTCCGTAATATTTTCAAGCAGTTGGTTCATAACTCCCAAATACAAGTCGACAGTAATTATGTTTCCGGCATCGAGTAATTCGGTATCAAAAGCCTTGATGGCAGAACAACTGGAAGCATATCAAGACATATTGTCTTTTGGATTGGAACAACAATCGGAACACATGCTGCAAATACTTCAATCATCACGATTAAGAGACCGGGTAGTAAATAAATATAACTTATTGAAACATTACGGTTTAGAAAACAGCAAATACAAATACACGAAATTAGACCAAAGGTATAAAGACAACATTCTAT
>PDWJ01003371.1_pt1 | contig 31696 bp, 24 predicted proteins | sample 1430881 | NCBI WGS metagenome assembly PDWJ01 (sample SAMN01162460, study PRJNA174530) | Oral metagenome, whole genome shotgun sequencing project. | biome: Marine environment; feature: Marine mammal; material: Swab sample of the gingival sulcus; isolation source: swab sample of gingival sulcus...
ATGTCTGTCATATATTTCAAAGATGTATGACCAACTCATTGAGTTCAGGAAACGATATAGAAAAAAGGGCATAAAAATACAGAGACCTGAATTCTATGTCTTTTATAACGGCAAGGAGGAATATCCGGTACAAAAGACCTTAAAACTTTCAGATGCCTTTATGGATGACGACTATGCAGAAGATGAGAGAGTGAATCTTGAGCTCATAGTTGAGGTAATAAACATAAACACAGAAAAAGGCAATAAAATTTTAGAGAATTGTAAAATTTTAAGGGACTACAGTCTCTTTGTGGAGTCTGTGAGAAAACATAAAGAAATAGACCCTGAAAATGGCTTTGAAAAGGCAATCAGGGAGTGTATGGAAAATGAAATTTTAAAGGAGTACTTGGAGCGAAAGAGTAAGGAGGTGAGAAACATGTTAACAGCAGAATATGACTATGCCACGGATATTGCAGTGCAAAGGGAAGAGGAGAGAGAAATTGCCCTGCAAGAGGGCATACAAAAGGGAATGCAAAAGGGAATGCATCAGGGAAGACTTGAGGGCATACAAAAAAAACAAGAAGACATTGTGCTGAATATGCTTTCTGAGGGATTAGATGCACAAACTATTTCCAAATATACCGACCTTTCTCTAAAAGAAATAGAAAGAATCAAGAGCCAACATGGTCAATCGGCGCACTGACGAAGACTATAGTTTGGGATTTGGAATTTCAATGGCTTTAAGAAACCATTGAAGTTAGGTATTCACACAATTTTCAAATGCACGGAATTTGATATATCAAAAATTGAAAGAATTAAAAATAAAGTTCAATAAACTCTAAAACCCAAAAAAATTGACAAATGCCCGCCCGCTGAGAGGAACTTTTAGAATTCGTCTTCGTTTCGACTGGAGGTGAGGAGTTCATCGGGAACATCTTCAATTCTTTCGCCAAGTTTAACCGCCAGACGATTCGAAACCAGTCCAGGAGTACACTTATACTTGTTGCGGCCGCCAATCGTGAGTTTCATGTCATCGCCCAGCTTAACCTCGGGAAGTTTGATGACATCGCCAAGACTCAGTTCAAGAATCTCCTGCACCGATATTTTGGCAGTTCCCACCTCGGCAATAACAGGGAGTTTGACATATTCCAATCGATTCTGAATGATGGACAGGTTTTCATCAGTAGTTCCCTTTCGAATACTTGAATACATATATTGAGCCGAGAGTTTTGAAATAATGGGCTCAATGGAGATATAGGGAATACAGAGGTTAGTCATACCCTCGACCTCCCCTACTTTAGTCTCAAGGGTTATGAGAACAACCATGTCATTGGGAGGAACTATTTGGGCAAACTGTGGATTTGTCTCTATGTTCCCAAGTCTTGGGCGAAGGTCAATTACATTGGACCATGCCTCGCGGAGATTTCCCAAAATTCTTACAATGATTCCTTCCATCACCGAAAGTTCAATATCAGTGAGTTCCCGGCTTATTTTAGTAGCCTCCCCCAAACCTCCGAAAAGCTTGTCAATGATTGTAAAGGTAATGGATGGGTCTATTTCAAGCACCGCAGAGCCCTTCAGTGGGTCCATATTAATTACTGCAAGAGTGGTGGGGTTTGGTATGGAACGAATGAACTCCTCATAGGTCAACTGGTCAACAGAGGCGACATGAACTCCAACCAGGGCACGCAGCTGAGCAGAAAGAGCCGTTGTTGTGAGACGGGCAAAGGTTTCGTGCATCATCTGAAGCGTACGAATATGGTCCTTTGAAAACTTATCAGGTCTCCTGAAGTCATAAATCTTGACTTTTTTCTGTTCCTTTGTCGCTGAATAGTCAGTGGAATCAACTTCGCCCGTAGAAATGGCGGTCAAGAGCGCATCAATTTCATCTTGTGATAGTATTTCTGTCATTTCCCAACACCTTTCATTAAACTTGCCACAATTCCGGTAATTTTCCAGAGAGAATCACCGGGGCCCTTCCTTTTTAAACTGTATCTATATTTAAACCTATCGGCATTAATAACCCCTTTTCTCAAGACAATGGCTTCAACTGTAGCGGAGGTTTCATCTGCTCCAATTCGCTCATTCACTATTTTAAAGTCAAGAAGAGTATCCTTTCTCCCCGAAGCCAGGTATCTCATAAAGTTCATGCGGACTCTCTTCTTATCATAGTCATCACCGAGAAAATATTCCCTGCTAAAAGAGGGATATGACCGAATGTAGCTTTCCAAATCAATATACTTCAGAGCTCGCTGCCACTTGCTATTAAGTTCAGCCTCTAAGAATAGCGTAACAATTTCAGAGGGCATAAATTTATAACCGGCCCGGGGCTTTTCTCGGGAAAAGACCACTGCCCTCTTATGGTAAAATGACAGCTCATTGTCACTGAGAATGGACTCTCCCCCCCTGGTCTTCACAGAGGGATAAAATTTCAGCCTCACTCGATAGGTCTTCTCCGGCTCCAACTTGTATATTTTATTCAAAATCTGTCTATGGGAAAAAGTCTCCCCAGGTCCAAGAATAATTGTTCTTTGAACCATCCACTCCAGCTGCTCCTCCACCTTTTCGCCTTTTTGAACATAGGGGACAATATTTTCCCCACTCCTGCCCTGTAAATCATAAACAATGGGTCTGAAAGTTACAAAATCAGCATTGTCGCCCATTGAAACTCCATAGATGTCGGTCTCTCCCGAAGAATCAAAGACATTAAAAGAAAGATATTCACGGGAAACATTTTTCACAACAATGTGAATTGGAATTTCCTCTCCGGCATGGTAATTGCTCCTGTCCATTTGCACAAAGACCCTCAATCCGCTCAGGCTCTTGGCAGAGAGAGGTACGAATCCGACAAAAAGCAGGTATATTATAGAAGAAATTATTATTTTTTTCATCATATTTCCCATATTATGATTGCTCATGGTTAATTATCGGCAAAAGCTCAATATTTTTATAACAAGTTTCACAAATTCCTGCTTCTTTCTCTGGAAGGTGCCAGGTACCTTTAGTTAATTATAAATTTGTAATGATGGGATTAGGAATTGATACTCTCAGAATCAGAAACTTTTGCTGAGTCCAGGGGACGTATGGTGCCAGGTACGAAATATTTTAAGCTAATAATAAACTTTTCGCTACAAATATTTTGTACCTGGCACTCATTATGTCTCTTAAACTGAAAAGGTGTCAGAAACAAATTCCCTTGCCTCGCCCCCCAGCCCCCAGCACCTTTTTACCCAAAAAGGTGCTGGGGGCTGGGGGAAATATTCATGAAATCGAAAAATATGAAAAATTTTTCAAAATCCCAAATTTTTTTCGAAAATTTTCTTCTGAGAATCGTTTATATTATAGACGCACAAAATATTTGGAGGAGGAAATATGAAAAATTTTGAAGACCTGACTATCAGCGATGATTACATGTTTTACCATGTAATGCAAAATAAGGACTTATGCAAAACACTGCTGACCAGTATTCTATCGGGTAAAATTGCCGAAATTAAAACCATTGAGATACAGAAAACCTTTGAGACCTCCACAAATGCAAAGGGTATTCGCCTTGATGTTTGGATTATTGACGGCACGGGGAAGCAATATAATATTGAAATGCAGACAACTGCTAATAGAGACCTGGCAAGGCGAATGAGGTACTACCAGTCGGCAATTGACTCTCACTTACTGGACAAGGGAGGGCATTACAGTGACTTGGCTGATTCATTTATCATCTTTATATGTCCATTTGACTACCCTAAAAAAGGCTTGCCAATTTATACTTTTACGGCAATATGTAATGAAGACAAGACAATAGAACTTGACGATGGAACAACAAAGATTTTAGTAAACAGCTCTGCTGCCCACAAGGTTGAGGAAGAAAACCTAAGGGGTTTCTTGGAATACATGAATGGCAGAGAAACGGAGAATGATTTTGTAAAAAGCTTAAAGCAGCAGATTGAGACCTTTAAGCACAATAACAAGATGCGGGAGGAATATATGTACCGAATGACCGTGGAAGATGAAATCAGGCATGACGCTCTGCAACAGGGAAGACAAGAAGGCAGACTTGAGGGAATGCAACAGGGGGAAAATAAAAGGAATGTGGACATTGTGCTGAATATGTTTTCTGAGGGATTAGACGCACAAACTATTTCCAAATATACTGACCTTTCCATATCAGAAATTGAAAAAATCCGGGACAAAATTCAATAAAATAAAACAATTCATACAATAAAGGAGTGTAAAAATGTCAAAGAAAATTGGAGTCATACTCTCAGGCTCAGGCGTTTATGATGGTTCAGAGCTTCACGAAGCGGTGTTCACCCTCCTCTCGCTGGACCGGCAGGGGCTAGATGCACTGTGTTTCGCACCCGACGGGGAGCAGATGCATGTAATTGACCACACCTGTGGTGAGCCCATGAATGAGAAGAGAAATATTCTCAAAGAATCGGCACGAATAGCCAGGGGCGAAATTCAAGCTCTCTCCGAAGCGGACATGAGAGACCTCGATGCCATCATTTTTCCCGGAGGCTTTGGAGCTGCTAAAAATCTCTGCAACTTTGCCGTAAAGGGTCCAGACTGCGATGTGAACCCCGAAGTGGAGGCCCTTGTGAACGACATGATTGATGCGGGCAAGCCCATTGCAGCCCTTTGCATTGCACCTGCCCTGCTGGCAAGAATTACAGGCAAGAAGGGAATAAAAGCCAAAGTTACCATAGGAAAGGACCCGTCAACTGCAGATGCCATTGAAAAAATGGGAGCAGTGCATGTGAATTGTGCAGTCAATGAAGTGGCTCTGGATGAAGAGCACAAAATAGTCACAGGCCCTGCCTACATGATGGCATCATCCATATCCGAAGTTGCCGAGAGCGTTGACATGGTTGTGGCTGAATTGAAAAAAATGCTATAGAAGAATCACAGATTCAAGAATTATCAATTCAAAACACAGATTCAAGAACCACGGATTCAAAAATCAATTTATAGTTCATGGCACATGCCGTGAACTATAAATGCTCCCACTTAAACTTATTGACAGAAAACTTTTCCATTGCCATAGTCCACTTGGCTTACACAATAAAACTCAAATTTCCCGCTTCTAAAACCAGGGGAGTGGGCATGAAGGAGATGAACATGAACCATCTTGAACTCACCCCTAAAAGCGAAATAACTTCAAGAATAGCAAAACTCCAGAGTGAACTGCTCAAATCGGAAATTGACGGAGCACTCATTACCCATTTCATTGACCTCTTCTACTTTACCGGGACATCCCAAAACGGCCATCTCTTTGTTCCGGCACAGGGAGAGCCAATACTCATGATAAAAAAAAGTTTTGCCAGGGCCACCAAGGAGGCATCCATTGACCAAATTCAGGAGATGAAGTCAATGAAGGAGCTACCCCGGAATATATATGACTCCGGCATTGTAAAAACTCTGGGAATGGAACTCGATGTAATTCCCGTGAACAACTACAATATATACAAAAAACTATTCAGTGAATCGGAAATTATTGATATATCTTCCATAATAAGAAAAATACGCTCGGTGAAAAGTCCCTATGAGATAGAACTCATGGCAAAGGCAGGAGAGAGCATTGGTCAGGCATTCTCTCAGGTTCCCGAAATGTATGAAGAGGGTATGCGGGAAATTGACCTGGCTGCCCGTTTTGAGTCGGCTCTTCGAAAAGGGGGCTATGGAGGAGGTGCCCGCATGAGAGCCTTTAACCAGGACTTTTTCTACGGCAATGTAAATGCGGGCACAAGTGGAGCAGTACCCACATATTTCAACGGACCCGTGGGCGGACCGGGACTTTCTCCGGCAAACAATCCCGCAGGTGCAGGCTGGCGCAAAATAGAAAAAGATGAAGTTGTGTTCATAGACTATGCCACAATTGTTTCGGGCTATGTTTCAGACTGCACCCGAATTTTTGCAACGGGCAAACTCTCTGCCCACCTCATGGATGGACATAAATTAACTCTGGAAATTCAGGACACCGTATTATCCATGATGAAGCCGGGAACCAACTGCCGGGAGATATATGAGAAGTCCCTTGAAATTGCAGAAAAAAATGGACTTGGAGACATTTTCATGGGCAGGGGGAACGACAGAGTCAAGTTTCTCGGTCACGGAGTGGGCTTGGAACTGGATGAGTTTCCCGTATTTGCCAAGGGTTTTGACCTTGAGCTCCTCCCGGGAATGACCTTTGCTCTTGAGCCCAAATTTGTATTTGAAGACGGAGCCATTGGAACGGAGAACACCTTCGTTATGACAGAGAGTGGCCCCAAACGACTGACCCCCGAATACGAAGAAATAACATACTTGAGGTAAGAGCATGCTTACAACAGCACATATAGCCAGCATGATTATGACCCTGGGGGCGACGGCTCTCATCGGAATAATTTCAATGAAAAAAGTAAAGAGTGCCTCTGACTTTTCAGTTGGCAAAAAATCAGTGAGTGCCGCCCTCATTACGGGCACCATAGTGGGCACACTGGTGGGAGGAGCCTCCACAATCGGAACTGCACAGCTCGCCTTTAAGTTTGGACTGAGTGCATGGTGGTTCACCCTGGGAGCAGGCATATCGTGCATATTAATGGGGCTATTCATGGCAAGACCTCTTCAACGCAGCGATGCGGCAACTGCCCCGGAACTTCTTTCCCTGCATCACGGCAACAGCGCAGGGTTACTGGCCAGTATTTTCTCCTCAGTTGGAATCTTTATAAACATCATAGGCCAGGTACTTGCCGCAGTTGCCCTACTCGTCTCCATGTTCTCCATAGACTCCTTCTCAGCCGCTGCCATTGCCGTGGCATTTATCATAGTCTATGTCATATTTGGAGGAGTCTGGGGCACGGGCATGGTGGGAATATTCAAAATATTCATACTCTATGCCACCATGATAACCATAGGAATAATGGCTTGTAAAATGGCAGGAGGTTACTCCGGTTTAGGGCAAAAATTCCCCGCCTTCCCCTGGTTTTCTTTCTTTGGCAGAGGGGTGACAACAGATACTGCAGCGGCATTTTCCATGCTCGTGGGCGTTTTTTCCACGCAGACATATATACAGGCCATGTTTTCGGGGAAAAACCCAAAAACCTCTCGTCGGGGAGCCATCGTTTCGGGACTCATAATTCCCCCCATTGGACTGGCAGGAGTATTGGTCGGCTTGTACATGAGGTCAACCTTTCCCGAAATGAACTCAGGGGTGGTCATGCCCTCTTTCATTTTACAGTTCCTCCCACCATGGATTGGAGGAGTTTTTCTCGCAGGTCTCTTCATTTCAGTAATCGGCACAGGGGCGGGTCTGGTCCTGGGAGTGAGCACAATGATGACTCAGGACATATTTAAAAAGTTAATCAAAAAAGATGCCGACGATAGGGCCATGCTCATTTTCATGAGACTTTCAGTTGCTGCAATCAGTGGCATCACCCTTCTATTCGTTGCGGGAAATATCAATTCCCTCATACTGAAGTGGAGCTTCCTCTCCATGGGGATTCGGGGCTCGGTCATTTTTTTCCCTCTGCTGACAACCCTCTTTTTAAACAGGTTCATATCTTCCAAGGCAATTCTCTACGCATTGGCAATGGGCCCCATTTCAACAATACTCTGGGGAATCTTAATGCCGGTGAAGATGGACCCTCTGTACATTGGAATGGGGACAAGTCTGGCAACAATTGTTCTTTTTTCCATGTTAAAGCCCAAGGGCCCACAACTCCAACATCAAGGAGAGATGAAATAAGAGGGACTTCCCGATTTTCAAAAAAAGAAACATGACAAAGACAAAAGTAAATAGAGAGACTACAAAGACTGTTTATGCAGGAGGCCTTCCCATTGGAGGCAAACACCCCGTTGTGCTACAGTCAATGACGAGCAGACCAATTGACGACATAGAGGGAACCCTTCTGCAAATTGAAAGGTTGGAGAAAGCCGGTGCACAAATGGTACGCCTTGCCGTGCGTGACAAAGAAGCCCTCACCCATTTAAAAGCCATAGTGGATAAAACAAAGATTCCTCTCGTGGCTGACATTCACTTTGATTACAGACTTGCACTGGGCGCCATTGACCTTGGCATATCCAAGATTAGAATAAACCCGGGGAATATTGGAGATGAAAGAAAGGTGAAGGAGGTTGTCACAGCTGCGGCACAGAATGGAATTCCCATAAGAATAGGCGTCAATGGAGGTTCCATAAATCGGAGAAAGTACGACCACCCCACTCCTACAAACTTAGTCAAATCGGCACTGGAACACATTGAAATACTTGAGAAGCTGAACTTTGACAACATAGTAATATCCATAAAGTCATCGAACATCGCAGACACAATAGAAGCCAATCGAATTATGGCAAGGGAACGAAACTATCCCCTGCACCTGGGGCTCACGGAAGCAGGTTTCGGTCTAAACTCAATTGTACAGAGTTCAATTGCAATTGGCTCCCTGCTCCTGGAGGGAATAGGCTCAACCATTCGGGTATCCATGACCGGCGACCCCGTGGAAGAAATAATTGCCGGAAGAAAAATATTAGAGTCAATTGGCCTGAAATATAACCCCGTGAGAATAATATCGTGCCCCACCTGCGGAAGGACATCTCCTGCAATTGATATTTTAGAGCTGGCCATGACTGCAGAAAAAGAGGTCTTGGAAAACTTTCAGTCAAGACTGGCAAAGAAGAAAAAAGAAATAACCATTGCCATAATGGGATGTGAAGTGAATGGCCCCGGCGAAGCATCCGAGGCAGACCTGGGACTTGCGGGATGTCTGAATGGAAAGGTTATGATTTTCACAAAGGGCAAGCGAATAGAAACCACAGACTACGATTTGGCAATACCCAAGATGTTAGACATAGTAGAGAAGAGTCTCAATGAGTGAGTCTGAAATGCACATAGCCACGAGGATTAATTGCCTTTCCGTTTTTCCTTATCTCAAAATGCAAATGAGGTCCCGTTGACCTTCCCGTATTGCCGGACTTGGCAATGACCTGAGATGCCTTCACCGCCTCGCCCCTTTTTACCAGAATACGGTTTAGATGGCCGTAACAGGTTTCATAGCCGCCTCCATGGTCCAAAACAACAACCCTGCCATAGCCCCTTTGCCAACCTGCGAAAAGAACTCTACCTGCCCGAGAGGCAAATATCTTGGTGTTCATGGGGCAGCCAATGTCAACTCCACAGTGAAACTCGCGCTTATGAGTATTGAAGGGATTTCTCCGTGTTCCAAATCCAGATGTGAGGCGGCCCCTCTTTATGGGGCTCAAAAAGGCAGCCCCCAGAAATAGAGACCTCTTCATTTTAGCGACCTTGCCACAGGGAATAAAAATAAACTTCTTCGCCAACTTTTTGATGCCATTGACCTTTAGAACATAACGCAGGTCTATCTTTTCCTGAACCATGACATTTTTAATGGCTCCTGAATTTTTTCCGGGCAAGATAATTCCCCGCATATTGGGAATAAAAAGAGTGCTGCCGGGCCCCACCTCTGCCGAACTTTCAAGGCCATTAACAGATATGAGGGTGTCCATATCCAAGGAACACTTGGAAAGAACATTCCAAAAATTGTCTCCAGCCTTCAACCTGTACCTGTAAAACTTCAAAGCGGGCAGGTTTGACTCGGGGCGTCTGCTCTTTATTGTATAAATTGACTTTTTTATATCGGCCCTGATAGATTTCAAAACAGGGTTCTTGTGGTTCAGACTATTCAAGTTCAGGATTTTCTCCTTACCCTTGCCATGCACCATGGACGACATGGAAAGAATTAGAAAAAAAGACAGTAATATGTTTATTTTTGACACCAGTCCCATACTTTAAGTTTCGACATAAAAAATAAAAAGTTAAATCAAAATTATGTCTCTTAACCTCAACAAAGGTGCCAGGTACCGGAAAGGGGAAAATTTTCCGGTCCTTGACTCGCTGGGGTGCCAGGCACCAACATTTTTGGAGTCAAAAAACAAAAAAGACTCTTTAAACCACGGTACCCGGCCCCCTTTGGGCGGGATTATGTCTCTTAAGTTCAGTCAGGTGCCAGGTACCCGGATGGGAAAAGAATAAATTTTCCGGGCCCTGACTAAAAGGCTAACTGAAAGTTTTAATGATTCCTAAGAAAAACTCCGGTCTCTCACGCCCCTTCGGTATAGCACAACAAAGAATATGTATCCAAATGCAACAATATTCATTACAACTGCATATAGAACCGCAGGTATTGCAAACTCCCCATTGTTGAGAAGATAGGGACTGGTTGCAATGGAGATTGCAAGAGCTGCATTTTGAATAACAGTTTCAATGATAACAGTCTTTCTCTGCTTATTCCCAATGGAAAAAAGTCGGGAGAGTATAATGGCCAAAAGTATTGCTGCCAAAATATAGAGAATAGTAATTCCCAAGAGTCCTTGGGCATGGGCAAAAAGCTTCTCCCTGTGATTAAAGGCAAAGAGTACAATCATGGTCATGAGACATGGCAGGGATATTTTTTTTATTATCCTGAGCAATTTAGCAGAGAAGGGGTTAAACTTTTTTCTGAGAATATATCCCATCCAAAGAGGCAGAATAACCAGGACAAAGTTTTGTACAATGGTCTTGGGAACGGAGAGTTCCACAGTCAAGCCGGAACCATGGAAGGACTGAAATGTGGCGTTCACAATGAGAGGCAGAGTGAACAGGGTTATAAAACTGCTGAAAAAAGTCAAGGTCACCGACAGGGCAATATCTCCTCCCACAAGCATGGAAAGAACATTGGAAGAAGTTCCACCCGGGCATGATGCAACGAGCATAATACCAACTGCAAAGATGGGATTGACATCCAAATAGTGGACAAAGCCAAATGCCACCAGGGGCAAAATTAAAATTTGAGACATCAGGCCCGTAAAAAGTGCCCTGGGACGCTTCAAAACAGCTTTAAGAGACCCGGGCTCAATCTCAATTCCCAGTCCCAGCATCAATAAAAAGAGAACGGGAATTACAATATAAATAATTGGCATAAAAATCCTCTTTGTTGTAGAATAGAAATATAGAATTTATGCCAGGCCATGGATTGGCAAATCTTTTTTGTGACCGGGCATGGCATTTTTTGATAAAAGCCCTGCTTTTTGAAAAAATTAAAATTTTTTTATTTGACACAACTGCCATGAAATTGTCTATTGTTATTCAACACAAGGGGTGTTAGCTCAGTTTGGTTAGAGTACCTGCCTGTCACGCAGGGGGTCGCGAGTTCGAGTCTCGTACTTACAAAACTTTTCGTCCTTGTTAAGATTTTTGGCATAGATGGAGCCATGGTACACCCCTCTGCCGGGTGTTGAAAATCGACAATGGGATATATTATCTTTAAAATACATAAAGCCATTGTCTCGATAATTTCTTCCATTGGAATCTCGAAGGGCAAACTGTAGCACCACATTTTTATCATGCTTAATGGCAAGGTCGACATATCCTTCACCTGTGAAAAATGCATCGTAAAGCTTTACAATTTTACCCACGCGCTTGCCATCGCTCTTTCTGTACCTGTCCAGATTTAAAAAGTCTATGTCAAATCGATATTTACAGCGTTTAAATCTGGGAAGTTTCCAAAAATCTTCACGGGTCATGGGAGATTTTACAAAAAAATGTTCCGGCTTGTAGGGGTAGTTTATTTGCAATTTTAATTCAGGATTAACAAAAAGAAAATCATCGTTGTACTTTTTTTTCTTGGTAAATCTGCCCTTTTTATAATGAAATCTGCCATCATGTGTGGTATCAACCAGGTACCATTTATTTCTTATTTTTACTCCATTCCAGCTATGATTTCCCGGATTTCTTTTTTTGTTGAGATAGTTTTTTGACATTCCCCTGATGACTATTGCCTCTACTCCGCCGAGGCGGGCCATTTCCTTAAATAGGCGGGAGTAACCGGTGCAGGTTGTGGTGGAGTACCGGAGAAAGTCATAGGGTTTTCTTGTCCCGGGACCTATCCCCTCAAGCAGGGCATCGTTGTATGCAATGTTATCGGTTATCCAGTCGTGAATACGCTTCACAAAGACATAGTCATTTTTCGCTCCCTCTTTAAGATAATTCACAAGCAGGGGAAGATTTTTTTCAGGGTCTCTCTGCACCGCTGTTACAATATTCTCCGGTGTTTTTTCCACATGGGGGTCAATCTTTCCCGTGCGATATTGTGCAGAGACCCTGTCTGCGAAGGCTCGGAGATTTTTGGCATATACCCCGTTAAACATGGCAGCAGCAAAGAATAGACTCAATGTGAGCAAGGAAATATTTTTTTTCATCTCATAGCCTCTTCATTAGTTGATTAAAGTTTATAATTTTTATCTGTAATATGAATATGCAAGTATCTTTTTGTAAAAAATTGCACCTAATGCTCCATGAAACTTTACACTTTAGGCCCTAAATTACACTTAAATATTGTAAAAATGAGAAAAAAAATATTGCATCTTTTTTCAATTTGTGTATCATTATATTACTGAGGGTCTTTGGGATCTTGGAGTTAGATGCATAAGCGATCAAACCGATATGCCGCAGGCATACAAGGTGCGAGCGCGACGGTTTGCCTTGAAAAATAATTTTCTGAAGCAGCAATGTCAGGCAAACCGATATGCCCAAAAAAATCGCAATTTACCTAAAACTTGAGGTATTAAAATGAAAAAATATTTTACAGCCATATTCATATTGCTAATGGCTCTGCCCACCATTGGCGATGAGGGCTCGCAGTGGAAGCCAAGTGGTGTTTCGGATATTAAAGAGCAAAATCGGAAAAACCGTCAGCGGGTTCTCAATCAGGTCAAGGGTTTTATGCAGGAGGTTAACCTGGGGATTTCAGGGTCTTCCAAGGTGCGGCTCTCAACTCCCATGAAGCCTGAGTCCATGAGGGGCATGGTTGAAATTCGGGGGCTCCACACAGGAGGAGCAGTTGTGCCGAAAATTTATGGCTATGTGAATACGGGCTCCCTGAACATGAGGTCCCGGGGCTCCACCAGGGGGAAGATTTTGGGGAAGGTGAAGTTTCGCGAGGAGGTGGAGATTCTCGTGCAATCGGAGGGATATGACGAGATAGGCGGACACAGAGCACCATGGCTCCTCATTAAGCGAAGAAATGGCGACGAGGGCTGGGTTTACGGCTACTTCATCTCTGACACAGAACCCGTAAAGAAGGACTCGAAAAAAGATAAAATAAACTGGAATATAAAGGTTCCCACCAAGGGACGAATTAGCAGCAAATATGGCTATCGGGTTCACCCCATTACCAAGAGGAGGGGGTCTTTTCACAAGGGTATTGACATCGCCGCTCCAAGGGGAACTCCCGTGTATGCCGCTGCAAAGGGCACTGTTTATCTGGCAAAATATGTTCGCTATGGATATGGGAATCTCATAATTATTAAGCATGAGAAAGAGCTTTCAACCTACTATGGCCACCTTTCAAAAATTTTGGTAAGAAAGGGGCAGAGGGTCAAAAAAGGGAGCCTAATCGGCAAGGTGGGGAGTACAGGTCGCTCAACGGGCCCCCATCTTCACTTTGAGATAAGAAAAGGGAAAAAAACTCTTGATCCTTCGGTCTTTTTAAGATAAAATTGGAGAAGATTGGAGGAGTAGAAGATTTGAATCCACTATGACGCGATGGTAAAGAAGATTATTTTTTACTCTTTTGAAAGATAGGCAGTTAAAAATAATATTGACGCATAGAACTATTTGTTTTTTCATAAAATCTTGTTTATAAAATATAAACAAGAAACCATATCAAAATCAATAGGGAGGAGCTATGAAAAGAATATCGGTTTCATTTGCCCTGCTCTTGGGGCTATTGTTGTCTCTTAATGGCTGTGGAAACAAGGGCAGCAAATTTGTCACAATCGGGACAGGAGGAGTAACGGGAGTTTACTACCCTACCGGAGGAGCCATTTCCAAGATGATAAACTCCAAGAGCAAGGAGTACTCTATCCGTGCTTCAGTGGAGTCAACAGGTGGTTCGGTTTACAATATCAATGCTGTTCTCAGCGGCGATTTGGAATTTGGTATTGCACAGTCTGACAGACAGTTCCAGGCTTTTAAAGGTATTGCCGAGTGGAAAGACAAGGGACCTCAGAAAAAACTCAGATCTGTTTTTTCAATACATCCCGAAGCACTTACCTGTATTGCCTCTGTGAAGAGCGGCATCAAAAAAGCTCAAGACCTGAAGGGCAAGAGGGTCAACTTGGGTAATCCGGGATCGGGTCAGCTTCAGAATGCAAAGGAAGTTCTATCTGTCTTTGGAATAACTCCTAAAGATCTAAAGGCTGAATATGTAAAGGCTGTTGAATCTGCCGGTCTTCTTCAAGATGAAAAACTCGATGCATTTTTCTACACAGTTGGTCATCCCAATGGGAGTATCAAAGAAGCAACTTCGGGAAGAATCAAAGTACGATTTGTGGAAATAGCCGGAAAGGAGCTTGACAAGCTAATTGCCAAATCTCCGTTCTATGCAAGGGCAGTCATTGATGTAAAAAACTATCCAAGTGCTGCTAACAAGAAAAACACAAAAACCCTTGGTGTAAAGGCAACTCTCATAACATCAGCAGATGTTCCCAATGACATTGTCTATGCCATAACCAAAGAGGTTTTTGAAAACCTGGACAAATTTAAAACACTTCACCCTGCGTATTCTATGTTGACCAAGAAAAAGATGTTACAGGGTCTTGCAGCGCCAATTCATCCCGGTGCAGCAAAATACTACAAAGAAGCCGGACTTGATAAGTTCATTAAACCTGAGCTTCTAAAATAAAACCATGGTCTTTCAAGGGAGAATATCCCTTGAAAGACCCGATGTATTTTTCTATTAATCTAATTTCATTGTAGGGACATTTCTATGTTTAAGAAAAGAAAAGCCGGAAAAACCGTGGACGAGCTCATAAATGAAGAAAGTGCGGCTATTCGTATTCTCGGAAAAAAGGAAAATTTACTAATAGCATCTATTTCCATTATGTGGGCTCTTTTTCAGCTATCCATTGCGGGATGGTTAATATTGGACAGTGCAAAGGTTAGAGCAATTCACCTCTTCTTCGCCATCGTTCTCATCTATCTGAATGTTCCCATGATAAAGAAGTCAAAAAGCTTTGGTCAGCTCTCTGAAACAAGAAAAATACCCATAATTGACTATTTACTGGCTATGGGCGCAGGCTTTGTCGCTCTGTACATCATACTTGACTGGGAAGGCATTGCCATGCGAATGGGAGCCCTCAGCAGCAGGGATATGATAATCGGCTCAATTCTCATTCTGCTTTTGCTTGAAGGAACACGGCGGGCAATAGGTCCGGCACTCCCCATCATTGCAATTTTTTTCACTCTATACGCCTTTTTCGCTCCATGGATGCCGGGATTCATGGCAACAAAAGCGGTTTCGGTACAAAAATATGTTAATCAAATATCTCTTTCCACTGAGGGTATATACGGAATACCTCTGGGAGTTTCGGCAACAATAGTATATCTATTTGTACTTCTCGGCTCCATGCTGGAGAGAGCCGGGGCCGGAAATTTTTTCACCACCCTTTCCCTGTCTCTACTTGGTAAATACAAGGGAGGGCCGGCAAAGGCTGCAGTTGTGTCTTCGGGTTTTTCGGGTCTCATTTCAGGTTCAAGTATTGCAAATATAGTAACAACGGGAACATTCACCATTCCTCTCATGAAGAAGGTTGGCTATCCTCCACAAAAGGCCGCAGCCATAGAAGTTGCAGCCAGTACCGATGGTCAGCTCATGCCTCCAATCATGGGAGCAGCTGCCTTTATTATAGCTGAATACTGTAATCTTCCATACATAGAAGTAATCAAGGCTGCGGCAATTCCGGCATTTGTCTCCTATGGAGCTCTTTTCTTTGTCACTCACTTAGAAGCATCGAAACTAGGGATGACAGGCCTCCCTGCCAAAGATATACCGAGCTTTCGTCAGACCATGAAGGAGGGCTGGCATTACACAATTCCCATTCTCTGGTTGGTATATGAACTGGTAGTGCTGAGACACTCGGCGGAACTTTCGGCATACCATGCCATACTCATAATCGTTCCTGCCATTCTATATCAGGAGATTAAAAGGGCTAAAAAAGAAGGTGCTCCCATTTCCCGGGGAATAATGAATACAATTACCATTATTAAGAATGGTCTCATCGGAGGGTCTAAAAACATGGTAATCGTAGCCCTTGCCACGGCATCTGCGGGTATAATTGTGGGAATAGTTGGCATGGGCCTGGGTGGAATGATAACTCAAATAGTCGAAATTCTCGCACAGGGCAATGTTTTTCTCTTGCTCATAATAACTGCCATTGCCAGTCTTCTTCTTGGCATGGGGCTTCCCACAACAGCGACCTATATTGTAATGGCTTCGTTGACAGCACCGATCATTGTTGAGGTAGGAGCAGCATATGGCATGGTAATTCCCCTAATTGCAAGTCACCTTTTCTGCTTCTACTTCGGAATACTGGCAGATGATACTCCTCCCGTTGGCCTGGCAGCCTATGCGGCATCGGCCATTGCCAAGTCAGATCCCATACGAACGGGATTGCAGGGTTTTACCTATGACATGCGGACTGCAATAATTCCTTTCTTTTTCGTATTTAATTCGGATCTTCTACTCCATGGCATAGACTCATGGGCTCTGGGTATTTTGATTTTTGTAATGGCTCTTCTGGGAGCTGCTGCCTTCACTTCTGCCATACAGGGCTGGTTAATAACCTCGAACAAGGCCTGGGAAGTGCCCATACTTCTGCTGGCAACGGTGATACTCTTTAATCCGGGAATATTTTCCTCACTTTTTGGCATTGCAGCTGAATATAAATATCAGTTCTATGCAGTGGGAATGGGGCTGCTGCTCTTTGTTCTCATAACTCAAAAATTGAGAATAAAAAAAACAGTGGACATATGAGAAAAACATGAGTATATTTGGATAAATGTTATAAAAAATTCCCGGGGTTTAAAACCTATTACATGGATGGGCTTGAATTTACCTTTGATAAACAGGAAAAATTTCAAGGTGGTTCTTATGCATGGGGCAAACAAAACGATAAAAATAAATCTGATCCTATTGACAATCTTTCTTTCCGGCATTTTGCTGTATTCAGATAACACAATCCATAAAACCCATAAACTATCAACAAAATCGCTACGACCAAAAGAAGTATCAGAGAATAATACAGAAAACTCCTCCAAGGTCTTAATAGACAAAACATGCCTGGAAAAACTACAGCAGGACAGTCTTTATAAATCAATCGGACTGGCATTGCTCTTTTTACTTTTAGGTTCAGGAGTACTTTTAATAACAGCAATGAGATTTCGTAGTATGGAGCAGCAAAAACTTTTGAACAAGTTGTCAACCCTGGTGGAAATACTTGAAAAAGAGGCATCCCATGATTCTCTAACGGGATTGCCCAACAGGAGACTCTTTTTCCAGAGGTTGACCCAAACAATGAAGCTGGCAGCCAGGTATGGACATAAACTCGCCATCATGGCTCTGGACCTTGATGGATTTAAGAAAATCAACGATAACTTAGGGCATCTTGCAGGAGATGAGATTTTACAGAAGACATCAAAGTTGCTTAAAGAAACCTTTCGTGATGCCGACACAGTTGCCCGTTTAGGTGGAGATGAATTTGCCGTAATTCTCTATAATATTATTGACAAGAAACATGTATCAGTAGCTGCAAAAAGACTACTAAGCTCTGCTGCACTTGAGTTCAAAGAAGAAGGGGAATACTGGCAGGGAATAAGTATTGGAATCAGTATTTATCCCGATGATGCACTCAAAAAGAATGAACTTCTTGCCTTTGCAGATACATCCATGTATGCTGTCAAGAAAACGGGGAAGAACAATTTTATCTTCTACGATGAGATTCAAACTAAACATTTGTTGACATAGGGAAAAGGCAACCATACTCTGAAAATATGGAATGTCGCAAAATAATACATGTTGACATGGATGCCTTCTATGCCTCAGTGGAGCAAAGGGATAACCCAAAACTCAGAGGTAAGCCCGTAATTGTGGGAGGAGATCCCCATGGCAGGGGAGTTGTCTCCACCTGTTCATACGAAGCCAGAAAATTCGGAGTACATTCGGCAATGCCCTCCTCCCAGGCCCGAAGGCTCTGTCCCAATGGCATATTTCTCCGTCCCAGATTTGAAGCATACATGGAGGCCTCCTCCATCATACACTCCATCTTTCATGAATACACTGATATGGTTGAACCCCTGTCTCTTGACGAGGCCTTTCTCGATGTAACCCAAAACAAAAAGAATGAAAGGTCTGCCACAATTATAGCCCGGGAAATAAGAAAAAAAATTTTCCAAAGAACAGAGCTATCCTCTTCTGCCGGGGTGTCCTATAATAAATTTCTTGCCAAAACGGCCTCTGATCTGAAAAAACCCGGAGGGCTCACTGTTATTGAACCGGGGCAGGCGGAAAAAATCATAGAAGACCTCCCCATTGGAAAATTTTTTGGAATAGGACGGGTCACAGAGAAGAGAATGGTGGAAATGGGAATAGAAACAGGCAGGGACTTAAAGGCCCTGTCCTTGGAATTTCTCATGAAACATTTTGGGAAGATGGGTCTGTTTTACCACGGCATTTCCCGAGGCATTGACACAAGAGAGGTTGAACCAAATCGCATACGAAAATCAATAGGCAAGGAAAGAACCTTTAAAGAAGATGTGCTGGAAAAAAGCACACTAAAAAAGACAATGGAGAGCCTGGTTCACGAAGTGGGCGGGTATATGAATAGGCGAAACATAAAAGGAAAGACAATATCCATTAAGGTCAAATACCATGACTTTGAAGTAATCACACGAAGCCAAAGCCTGAACCTCTATGTGAATGATGAGGCAACAATTTATAACACTGCAACAAAGCTCCTTAACTGCACCGAAGCAGGCATTCGAAGGGTGAGACTTCTGGGAGTTACAGTATCAAATCTCAACACCAACATAATGGGAGATGAAAGCCAACTCCTCCTCTTCAAATAATTTTAAGCCGATTTAGATTCACCGGGAGGAAGAAGCGGGAACCTAAACCGGCTCAATTTTAATAGACCAAGCTTATGAAAAAACGGCCATCCACTCCCTTGCCGAGAATATGAGAGCCAAAGGGGTGATATTTCTCATCGAGCAGATTATTCACTGCAATGTTGAACTTTATGCTGCCCAAACCGGCATAGTCAAAGAATGTTATACCCGTTGTCACATTTAACAGAACATAGCCATTGATATCTTCATTGCTCCAGGTGGCTTCACTTGCCACTTCGGGCAATCTTGTTTTGTTTAGCCAACCGTCACATTCCAGCTGAAAATGAAAGACATAGTCCTGTGGGCTGAGATATGTAAGGCGCACATAGGGTTTAATATTGGCAGGAGGTATGCCCGCTAAATTTTTACCATTATCTGAAAGATTCCACTGATTTTCCGAATCCCCGAAGAAACTTCCCACACAGTAGGCCGCCACAAGCCCGGGCTTAATGCGAAGTCCCCTTACAATTACATCTTCCAGAAGATATGATGCCTCTAACTCCCCGCCATAGATACGGGATTTATTTTCATTTTTCATCATCTGTTCCGAGGAATCTTCGGGGTTCACTCCTTTGAGAATTAAATCGGTGTACTGGTTCAAGAACAGGGCTAAATCCCATTCAAAGCTTTTTATCTCTCCCCTGTAGCCGGCATCAATATTCCAGCTGAATTCGGGCTCCAAGTCGGGATTTGCCACAATTGTACCGCCACAGGTAACCTGTTCATTGAACATTGCCACTGCAGAGGGCATTCGAAAGGCCCTGCCAAAGTTCACAGAAAGCGCCTGTTCCCGGGCAGGATTAAAAATCATTCCCACATTTCCGCTCAGGGCACTTCTATTCTCAGTTACACCGGCTCCCGACTCAGTATCGCCCTGCATAATTGTTGCAATATCGAATCTCGCTCCTGCAGTGAGGGCAAAACTCCGGGAAATGGTAATATTGTTTTGTGCATAGAGCCCGCCTGAATTAATTCCGGCTCCCTGAGCTCCATCCTTCTTGGAATAGGTTCCATAATAATAGTCATTTGTCTTAACGGGAGCCCAGAGCTTCACTGAATATGAATCGGCACCAAGGCTCACATGGTGCATCCCCGCCTTTACCGTGGCAAGGGCATTGGCTCCGAAGAATATGTTTTTAAAATCGGTAATGTCTTCGGAGTTTACTTTTTCAAGGGTTGAATTTCTTCTCTGCTTATGATATTCTCTCGTTTCTCTTCCAAAGAAGGCGGAGAAATTCACGGTGTCAAAGAGCAATATTGACTTGCCCTCATACCGCGCCGAAAGGTCCAGCAAATTGTCATCTTCATTGCGGGCAGTCATTCTCTCCTTTTGATTAAAGAGATAGGCCTTACCCCAGGGCCCACCTCTATGAAGGGCCGTTCTGATTAAAACCCGGTGTTTATCGTTTAACTTAAATCCGCCATTGAAGGAGATATCCCTATCTTCAATATCGCTGTTTCTTGCCTTTTCCCAATTTGCATAGTGAAACTCATCTGCTTTTCTATATCTGCCCGAAACCCTGAATGCAAGGTGTTCGGACTTAAAGTTTCCCCCCACCAGAGCGGTTCTGTCATTTGCATTTGTACCATATAAAATTCCCGCCTTCAAGGCAAAGTCTCTCTCGTCGTCAAAGGGGTCTCTATCAATGATATTTATAACTCCGCTTGTTGCTCCTGAACCATAGACAACTGAACCCGGCCCCCTGACCACCTCCAGCCTGCTCAGGTCATAGACATTGACGCTCTGTCCCATGAAGCCTCCGGGAAAGGAGCTGAAAACAGGGTTCCCATTTCTCAGAATTAGCATCTTGGTACCGCTTGTGCCTCTTAGAATAAAGGGGGAATGGTAGTCATAGACTTTGGAAAATCCCGGAGTACTCTCAAGTATTTCAGAAAAGCTGGAGAAGTGCTTCTCTTCTATATCGTCACTATCCACAACCGATGTGGTGAGCCTTGATTTATAATTGCTTTGGTATATTCGGTCAGAAGTGACCACGACCCTTCCCAGCACCTCCTCCTTATTTTCACCCTTAAGAACATTTTCAGACCAAAGGGAGGCAGGAAGAGACAGAATAAAAAACATGACGAATAAAAAAGATATTGAAGCTCCCGTTTTTTTAGAATTCATAATTCCACCCGGTATTTAAAAAAAATAAAAAAGCCGGGGGCAAATTTACCCCCGGCGAATTATGCGCTATTTTAAAGCTTTTCGTATGTGAGCTCTATGTATCCCGACTCTCCCAATGAGCTATTGGGACCGAAATTGTTTATTATCACCTTAAAGTTTGCACCCTTATCTGTTTTGATAATATAGATGGGATCGTTGTCATGATTGGTATCCATTGCACCCTGTTTGAACCTTTCACCAATGACAAGTTCCCCATACTGCTCCTTAAGGTCATCGTTGCCCGGATTGCCATCATTATATAGCAAAACATCTGCACCATTATGTTGAACCCTAGGGACTATATCTTTGTCCACATCGTCAATGGTATCTCCTGCAAAAGAAGCCTCAACAACATCAGAATTTGAGAGACCATCAAAAGCGGTTTGACCTGCTTCCGCATATTTATATGCCTTAACTGCTCCCATTCCCCTAAGGGCAATGTAGGGTCTTCCGCCAAAGGGCTTTGGGGCACCAGCCGTAGTGTCCTTTCCCTTAAATGTTCTAATCTTAACATCCCAGTCAAAAGTAGCATCATTATCAAAATCCTTTGACTCACCGCTGTCCAGGTTAATACCCACACCTCCGGGATTTCTGCCGGCACAGATGAGATACTTTTTCTTGATTGATTCAGAACTCTCATCGGAAGAACTATCGTCACATCCCGATAAGAAGAACATTGCTGACAAAGCAACAGTGATTAGGCTAACATCAAAAATTTTTCTCAACATAATTCACATCTCCTTAAAATTTACTTGATTTATTTGATTAAAATAATCTTATTAGCTTCAACTAATTCGAACAGGTAAGTTCACAGAATTTAATATGTCAAGCAAAATTTTCATGAATTGCCCGGCTTAAGGGGCCATTGCAAATTTGAAGTGCAATACTAAAAAATGGAAACTTCAAATGGAGATAGAATGGAACTGTCATTTACCATGATGAAATGCAAACTCGAAGAGCTAACCATATTAATTCAAGCCATGGTTTTTCTTTAAGTCCAGCATTATTCCATGAAAATTTAACTTTTTGCATAAAATAAACATTTTTTTATAAAGGAGTAAAACATGATTTTCCGTGATTTTTTTAAAACTTCACTCTTCCTATTATCAATTGCAGCTTTTCTGGCCCTGGGAATTACAGGTTGCGGCAGCAAATCGTCCCGGTCAAAGATTACAGTTTATATTTCAGGCCCCACCCCCATGCTTCAAAAGCTTGAAAAGACCTTTGAGAAAGACCATGGCGATGTCATAGATTTGGTTTCCATGGGCTGTGGTCCCCTGCGACAGCGAGTATGGACTGAAATGGAAGCGGGACAGATAAAGGCAGATGTATTTTGGGGTTCAGACCCCCTGATTTACGAAGCTCTGGAAAAAAGAGGAGCTCTGGTAAAATATACTCCCAAGGGTGCAGAGAAGATAAAACCTTCCATGAAGTTAAGTGACTACTATACATGTATAAACAAAAGACTGGGCGTCATAATATACAATGACAAAAAGTTTAAAGAAAAAGAGGTTCCTTCATCCTTCAAGGCCCTTCTGAACAAGTCATTAAATGGGAGGCTTGTTCAAAGCGACCCCGCCCAGTCTTCAACTGCCCTGGCCCTGGTTGCCGGACTCTGGAATGTTACAGGCAAAAATGGAGCCTTCTATAGGGGGCTGAAGGCAAATAATCTTTTCCTGGCTAAAAAAAATAATGAAGTTCCTGCCAAGATTGAGGAGGGAGAATTTGATGCCGGCATTGCTCCCCATGATGCAGTGTATCGACTGCGTAAAAAGGCGAAAAAAGAGGGCTACCCCACATCCCTGTCCATTGCATGGCCTGCGGAGGGAGCTCTGGAAATACTACGCCCCATTGCTATCAGCAAGAACAAAAACAGGAGTGAGAAGAAATCTCAAATAGCAAGGGACTTTGTTGACTTCATGGTTTCCAAAACTGCACAAAAGATTACCACAGGTTTTGGTTTCGTCAGCGTAAGAAAGGATATCCCCCTTCCCAAGGGCTTTCCCCATAACCTAAAAGAACGAAGGGTAAACTGGAAAAAACTCTCAAAACAGCAAAGGGAGATTCGTGATTCCTTTAAAAAGATTTTCAATTAACCGAAAATTTTTCAAGGTCTCAGCCATTCCGGGGATTATAGCGGGATTTTTTATTCTCTACCCCGTGGGAGTTCTCATTTTAAAAAGCCTGATGCCCGGAGCCGGTTCTTCCCACTCCGGCGCATTTACGGATTTTTTCACAGGCTCGGCTCTAAATGCCCTTGGAAATTCTTTCATACTGGCCGTCATGGTCACATCCATGGCTACATTTGCCGGCGGGTCTCTGGCATGGCTTGTGACAAGAACGGATATTCCCGGGAAAAAGTTCATGGAATTTTGCACAGTTCTGGCTTTCATCTCCCCGCCCTATATAATGGGGCTTGCCTGGCTCACCATCTGGGGCAGAAACGGCTACATTGAAAGAACTCTTTCCTTTTTGGGCTTTGCAGGAGGTCATGGCTTCCAATACTATTCACTGGGAGCGGCAGCTTTTATTCTATCCATACATCTTTTTCCCATTATTTATATGGCAATTAAAAACTCACTGTGTCAAATAGACCCGGATTTGGAAAAAGCTGCCCTAACCTGTGGTGCTTCAAAAACAAAGTCAGCCTTCAAAATCACAGTTCCCCTTGTAATACCCGCGATTCTGGCTTCTGCCCTCTTTGCATTTTCCAGAGCAATGGCAAATTTTGAAGTCCCTGCGCTTCTCTGTCTGCCCCTGGGCACCGAAGTTATGACAACCCGAATTTTTGCATCTCTAAGTGACCTGGATATAGCAAGTGCTTCAAAGGTTTCATTTATTCTCGTACTTATTTCATCCATGCTCTTCTTATTGCAAACCCGCTTTCTGATAAAAAACCATGGTGTAGCCAAAACAATTGGAGTGAAAAAAAATGTAAAATACAGCCTGGGGCGTAAAAAATGGCCCATTTTCATCATATATACCCTTTTTCTATCTCTAATTTCTCTCGCTCCCCTTGCAATGATGTTCATTTCATCCTTTCTTAAAAGATGGGGGCTTCCCCTTGAATGGAAATATTTCACTCTGAACAATTATTTTCAGCTCATATTTAAAAGCAGCAATGCCCACTCGGCATTTCTCAACAGCCTTACCTATGGCTTTCTTGCCGCATCAGGTGCTGCCATAATATGCTGCTCCATTGTTTTCCTTTCACGGGGAGGGAACAAAAAGTCAGCTGCCTTGCTGGAGGCCCTTGCCTCATGGCCCATGGCATTCCCAAATATTGTCCTGGCACTGGGAGCTATTCTGGCATACAACAGCCCCCCCTTTGCTCTCTATGGCACCATGTGGGCTATTGTGGTTACATATATGGTCATATTTACACCCATAATGTTAAAACAGATAACAGGTCTCATTGAGAACCATGACCCCTCTCTTCTCAGTGCAGCGAGAATTTCAGGTGCATCGGCTGTGAAAAGTTTTTTTGCAGTTACCCTGCCCGCAATAGTTCCCGGGATTCAAGCCGGGTTTGTAATCGCCTTTGTAATTGCTCTGCGAGAAATACCTGTTTCACTGCTCCTCCACTCATCGGGACAGGAAACGGTTGGGGTTCTGCTCTTTGGAATACAGTCCCAGTCCCATGGTCTGGAAATGACATCGGCTCTGGCAATGATAATAATTGTATTGATTTTTGCCGGCAACCGACTGACAAACAGTCTTGGAAAAAGGAAAAGAAGTTGAGTAAACTAATCATCAAAAACATTTCCAAAAAATTTGGAACCATAAATGCAGTGAATAATTTTTCCATAGAGGTAAACGACGGAGAACTCCTTGCAATACTGGGGCCCAGTGGATGTGGCAAGAGCACCCTCCTTGCCTGCATTTCAGGTCTGGAAAGGGGAGACCGGGGAGAAATTCATCTAAATGACAGGTGCCTATACTCCAAAGAAAATGGGATAAATATACCTCCCGAGAAAAGGCACATGGGTTTCGTATTCCAAAACTATGCCCTTTGGCCCCACATGACGGTTAGCAAAAACATTGCCTTTCCCCTGGCGATGCAAAAGGCAAAGGGTGCTCTTATTAAAGAAAAGGTGCAGGAGATTCTCTCACTCCTTAGAATGGAGGGCATGGGCAGCCGCTACCCGGGAGAGCTCTCCGGTGGAGAAAAACAACGAGTGGCTCTTGGCAGAGCCCTGGCCGGGAACCCCGGTCTTCTACTCCTTGATGAGCCCCTTTCCAATCTTGATGCCCGCCTCAGGGAGGAGATGCAGGTTGAAATTCGAAGCATACAGAGAGAACTGGGCATCACAGTGGTGCATGTTACCCATGACCAGGAAGAAGCCCTTGCCATGGCTGACAGAATAGCCCTCATGAAAGATGGCTGTCTAATTCAACACGGTTCTCCTGAAGAAATTTACCTTTCTCCAAAAAGTAACTTTGCCGCCGATTTCATGGGCAAGTGCAATATTATAAAGAAAGGAGGTGGAATACTAACAGTGCGTCCCGAAGATGTTGTCGTGTCAAAAGAGAAAGAGGGCAAAGAGTCGCAAAGGGGAATTATTAAAAATCGCATATACAGGGGCAACCATGTTATCTATGCAATTGAATCAGGGGAGAATTTAATTCGTGCACGATGTCATCCCCAAGAAAAATATGAATCCGGTGAAGAGGTATTCGTTCATTTTTCAAGGGTCATAGGCCAAGGGGAAAGAGAAAGAGGAGATAATTTATAACTCTCTCCCTCTTTCTCTTTTCAAGGACTCAATCAAAAAAAATACTAAAAATTTATTTTTTCTTCACCTTCGCCTTTGCCGCAACTGCCTTCAGCGTAGCCCCGGCCTTAAAGCTCACTGATTTTGAAGCCTTGATTTTTATTTCCTCTCCCGTGAGGGGATTTCTACCCTTCCGGGCCGGTCTTGTTTTAACTGAGAATGTTCCAAAGCCCACGAGCTGCACAAGGCCTTCCTTTTTTATGCCCTCTTCAAAAGCCGATAGAACAGCTTTAAGAGCCCTTTCTGCAGCAGCCTTTGACTCAAATTTAGCATTTTTATCCTTCAACATTATTTCAATTAATTCCTTCTTTTTCATCACAACCTCTCCAATATTTTATTATCCCCTGCAATAGATGCATAGAGGAAAAATTTGCCATAGTACTTAAAGTAAAATATTTTTTAGGAGCAACCATCTTTTCAGGTCTCACATATTCATTGAACTGCTCCTCCGTGAGGATTCCAGAACCAATGGCAGCCTCTTTCAGAGTTGTGCCCTCAACATGAGCCTTCTTGGCAATCTTGGCAGCATTATCATAACCTATATGGGGGTTAAGAGCCGTAACAAGCATTAGGGAATCTTCCAGATAGTGTTTGATGTTTTCCTCATTAGCAACAATGCCCACTGCACAGTTGTTATTAAAAGAAGTTATGGCATCTGCAAGCAGTCTCACAGACTGCAAGAAGTTATAGATACACACCGGCATAAAGACATTGAGTTCGAAGTTACCCTGAGATGCAGCCATGCCCACTGCAACATCGTTGGCCATTACCTGACAGACAACCATGGTCAATGCCTCACATTGGGTGGGATTAACCTTTCCTGGCATGATGGAGCTCCCCGGTTCATTTTCAGGGATATTCAGTTCCCCAATACCACATCGTGGACCACTGGCGAGCCATCTAATATCGTTTGCGATTTTCATAAGGTCCGCTGCCAGAGCCTTAAGAGCACCATGGGCAAAGACCAGTTCGTCCTTGCTTGTTAAGGAATGAAACTTATTCTCTGCAGTGACAAATGATTTACCGGTGAGCTTGCTTATCTCCTCGGCAACGGTTACTCCAAAATCGGGGTGAGTATTGAGCCCCGTTCCAACCGCAGTTCCGCCTAAAGCAAGTTCTTTCAAGTCATCAATGGACTTCAAAATCATGGCCTCTGATTTTTCAAGCATTCGGTGCCAACCACTGATTTCCTGACCAAGGGTAAGGGGAGTGGCATCTTGTAAGTGAGTTCGGCCAATCTTTATGATGTCTTTGTTCTGCTCCATTAGCTTTTTGAGTGTGCCCTTAAAAAGGGAAATAGCAGGGAGGAGTTTATCCTCCAGCTCAACTCTGGCAGCAATATGCATTGCCGTGGGGAATGTATCATTGGAACTCTGACCCTTGTTTACATGGTCATTGGGGTGAACGAGTTTTTCTCCAAGTATTTCATTGGCTCTGTTTGCAACGACCTCATTGTGGTTCATGTTAGACTGGGTTCCACTTCCCGTTTGCCAAACAACAAGGGGGAAATTATCATCAAGTTTCCCCTCAAGAACCTCGTCACAGGCAGAGACAATGGCCTGGGCTATTTTATCATCAAGAGTTCCCACTTTCTTATTGGTCAGTGCAGCAGCCTTTTTCAAAATAGCAAAGGCTCTCACTATTTCCTGAGGCATCTTTTCAGTGCCTATTCTAAAATTTTGATAACTTCTCTGAGTTTGGGCTCCCCAGTATTTGTCAGCCGGGACCTGCACCTCTCCCATTGAGTCCTTTTCAATTCTGTATTCCATAACTCCTCCCTATTTTTTTCTATGCTCCAGCCGTGACGGCCGAGAGCAATAAAGTGAAATAAACAATCAGTTTTATATAAATGTTTTAAACAAACTTTTATCAGCCACCCATGACTTTGCAAGCTAAAAATAAAATTATCTGCCATGGAACAACAGATTTCAGGCTATTTTAGGTCAATCTCCTCCAAAAAAACGCTTAACGGCCCGAAGCCTCTTCATGAATACGGAAGAAAAATATATATCGCCAAGATGATAGGAATTCCCGGAAGCTCTGTATTTGTACTCCACGAATAGATTATAAAGCCTCTTATCAGAGAGGTCCCGTAAAACTATCAACATTGAAACGGAACGCCCTGCTGTAAAATATTTTACTCTATCAATGACAAGCCCATTCTTACTGCTATCATACATGAACAGGGCAAATTTATCTAAAAGCGATATCCCCCCGTTTCCTCTGCGAATCATGCCGCCCATGGCTTGCCGAATAGATGCTCCCCTACCGGGATTATCTGACAAAACTTTTTGGAGAAAACTCCTGCCATAGCTTTTTAACTCCCCTTCTTTGATATTACCTAAAAGAGGGCTTTCCAAAAATAGCCCAAACAAAAAAAACATTAAGATAATATTGTATTTTTTCAAAAAACCTGACCTCTCTTTGCTTTAAATTCCATGCCCAAAGACCGATAAAATAAACCGAGCAAGGTATAATTCAGTGAAATTGCCATAATAATCACTGACATCTAAAGATTCAAAAATTGGATTAACAGGAATATTATGCCCCGGAGAATATTTTTTTTACAAGCAAATTTATTGATATGATAAAAAAAACTATTATTCTACTCATGGTCATAGCATTATTCACTCCCTTTGGGTATATTATTTATGCCTACAAAACAAGCTATGAAATATCCAAGGCATACAAAAACTACAAAACTCCCATGCCTACACGCATTTATGATAGTAAGAACAGACTCATTGGAGAAATCTATGGTCAGTATCGCAGGCACATAGTTTTTTCCAAAATTCCGGGAGTTGTTAAAGACGCATTTCTCGCTGCAGAGGACAGAGCTTTCTATTTTCATACCGGATTCGATTTGATGGGAATTTTGAGAGCACTGATGTTGGACATTTTCCAGGGCAGCTTCGCACAGGGAGGCTCAACCATTTCCCAACAGCTGGTAAAGCAGCTATATACCAATCGGGAGAAGAGCTTGGGAAGAAAATTAGTGGAATTATTTATCACAAAGGAACTGGAAGAAAAATTTTCCAAAAATCAAATCTTTGAAATGTATCTCAATCACATTTACTTCGGTCATGGCGTTTATGGAGTAGCCGCTGCATCGGAATTTTTCTTTGCCAAAGACATTTCAAAACTGAACATAGTTGAAGCTGCCATACTGGCAGGAATTCCCTCCTCCCCCAATAAATACTCACCATTTAAGAACCCTGGGAAGTCATATAAACGGGCGGAGAAAATACTATTCAATTTAATTGTACAAAATAAAGTTGAAAAATCTCGAATAGCTTCCCTATATCATTCTTTCTGGAAGGAGTTCATGGACAGAACAAGAACCTCCTTCCCAAACAAACACATAAGCCTAGAGGCAACGAACATTGCTCCATGGTTCACGGAATCCATAAGGCGAGTACTCATAAAAAACTTTGGAGAGAAGAAAGTTTATGAAGGAGGCCTAATAGTAAAGACCTCCCTGAATCTGGACTACCAGAGAATGGGGAAAAAACTTCTCCAGGAAACTCTAAACAAACAGAATAAAATTGCAAACAGGGCCAATAGATGGAACATAGAGCGACTGAAAAAAAAAATATACATTCAAGCCCTGAGACGCAGAGGACTCGGGGGTAAAGAAATTCGCCGAAAGGCCAAGGTCAACTTAAAGACAATTAAGTATTTGATGCAGGAGTTTGGAGATTCCCTTTCCCTCACTTCCATGATAACGGGCTCGGGAAGAATTGAAGAAGTTTTCAGCAATACAGTTGAAGTTCTAAATTCCCACAAAAAGTCAACAGAGGTACAGGGAGCCCTTGTAGCTCTTAATCCCAAAACAGGAGATATTCTCACAATGGTTGGAGGGAATACCTTTGCCAGAGAGAATCAACTGAACCGAGTGGTGCAAACCAGAAGGCAGCCCGGCTCCGCCTTCAAAATCTTCATATACGGAGCAGCCATAGAGAAAAAGAAAATAACACCTGCCACATCATTTGACGACATTCCCATTACATATAAAGGAAGAAGAAATTCATGGAGTCCTTCAAATTATTCCAAGGGCTTCACAGGGACGGTTTTGGTCAGGAGAGCTCTGGCAAAGTCACTGAATGTGGTTCCTGCGAGAATCTATGACATCATGGGAGGAAGACCTCTGGCTAAATTTGCCTCAAGGCTAACAGGCGTACCCCTGAAACGCTTTGAAATAGCCCCCACCCTATCCCTGGGCTCAACAGAGCTCTCGCCCATGGAGCTCACCAAGGGGATTGCCGTCTATGCCAACTCCGGCATGGAGGTAAAACCACGCTCAATATTGGAAATAAGAAACAGGTCAGGAAAAATTCTCTACAGAGCCCCAAAAAACGGGAAAAAAAGACTGGTTTCCCGGGGCACTTCTTTTATAATGTCAAGCCTACTGAAGGAAGTTGTAACAACGGGAACGGCATCATACGCAGTTAGGCAACTTGGAGGTTTTAGACTTCCCTGCGCCGGAAAAACAGGAACCAATAGCCGGTTTAGGGACGCATGGTTCACAGGATATACCGGAAATCTCGCTGCCACGGTATGGGTTGGCTGTGACTCTCCCCAATTCTCCCTGGGCCGGGGGCAGTCAGGTTCCGCTGTGGCAGCCCCTCTTTGGGGGAAATACATGAGAGAAGTCTATAAAACCCGAAAATACAGCCCCCTCCCATGGAGACCCCGGAGCGTGGCAAGCAAACAAATATGTACGGTTACGGGAAAACTCCCAAGCAGAGGATGCCCCAATCGGAATGAATTCTTCCTCAGAGGAACAGAGCCCGGGGAGAGATGTCAGGGACTCCATGGCAAACTCTCAAATATAAAAGAATTGATAAAAATGGACAGAGGGGAATATGGAGAGACAGGGCAAAGCAATAATCTCTTCAAATCATGGCAGGAGCCCCAAAAAAGTGAAGAAGATAAAGCAGAAATACGGGAGTATAATTTCACAGAATAATGCCTTAAACTCTAAGTATTTATACAATTCTTGTCGATTATATAGAAATGGGATATATTTAGAAAAACAGGGATTCCAAGAAAGAGAGGGAACTACTCCATGAACATAGTCTGTTCAAACTGTCACACCGGCAGAGATATGACCAATGAAGAGGTAAAAAGGCTCAACCAATCAACACTTCATTGTAAAACATGTGGGAAAAAGATGCGGATAGAGTTCTGTCCACACTGCAATGCCTTTTATTCCATAACTTTCTCAAACATCAAAGAGGGGCAATACAGGTATAAATGCCGAAAATGCGGAGAGGACTTCCACATCACATTCAAAAATGAAAATAAGCTGGAAACCAGCACAAAAAATATAACCGAGCAAGAGAAAAAAACCAAAACATATAGAGAGGTAAAATCAAACAAAGGAAATTTGGGAAAAAGAAAAGCCCCAAGTAATGCTGGAAAAAAAATAGCCATGGAGAGCATTGAAGAATTCTCTCTCAGAGAGCTGTTCAAATCACTGCAGCAATCATTTAAGATGAATAAAATAGTAGCAGCTTCAGTTGGAGTAGTATGCCTTTTAATTATCTCACAAATTTTCTCATCTTTGGAAAACATAATACTATCCGAAATTCCCCAAAGTGGTCCCTCCTTTCTTTCATCATTTATGAACCTTTTCCCCCTGGCTATCATGTTTACATTTTTCATACTCACCGCCTCTGTTATTGCCAAAATAACCCTTGGTGAAATTTTCATGCAGGGAGAACAAAAAAGAAGCCATATTATTAACTTTGCTCTGACCAGTGCGCCCTCCATATTGCTGGGGAATATCGTAGCTCTTCT